>Ga0114978_10002390_pt1 | contig 15443 bp, 12 predicted proteins | sample S_140212_EF_Meta_FD_87027 | JGI IMG/M metagenome (GOLD analysis project Ga0114978, IMG submission 87027) | Freshwater microbial communities from Lake Simoncouche, Canada to study carbon cycling - S_140212_EF_MetaG | ecosystem: Environmental > Aquatic > Freshwater > Lake | place: Lake... | reverse complement strand
TTTAAACTTAATCATTTGACTATAAAAAAAGAAATGGTTTAATTTTAAATACTTTTATTTAAAACAAATAACCTATTTTTAAAAAGATATTAAATCTATTTATACCTCTTACTCTTTTTTTATACGTATCCTCAATGTATGTTTCTTTGGTTGGATATTTATCAAATTCATTAAAGTTTACTCCTAATATATCTTTCGGCATTGATAAGAGTGCAAATAATTGAGTAGATGCTCCAAAATCAACAATAATATTATTTGCAAATATTCTACTTTTTCCCCAACCTAACATGAAATTAAATCCTGCAAAATTTTGATTTTTTGGACCAAAATCTGTTATTGTAAAATTTGTTGGGCCAGCTGATGGGTAATAAGCACCTTTAATGACCATGTTTTTATCATAACTAGTTTTTACTGTATTTATAACTGGACCAAACATTAAATATCTTCCCCAAGGTGCAATGTATCGTTTTCCGAAATATTTAAAAGTCAGTCCGTAAGTTAATCCTCTTATGCTATAAAATCCTTCTGGATTACCACTATAATAGTTAGTCGAATTTCTATTTCCCGATTCGCATATCTCAGCATTATCAAATGCTGTTTTATAATATTTTACATTTAAGCAAATTAGCCATTTACTAGAGGCTACAAAATCTAGAGATATTTCGTGCAAATTGTTGAATGTTATTACCCCTGTTTCTGCATTTCCTTGCTCATTTATAATGTCTCCAAATAATGTTTCATTATTTTTTGTTGCACCAATTATTGCAGGGCTCGCATGAAATCCATAACTAATCACCATGTGTTTACCCATAAAACCTGAAGATTGAGCGTAAAAACTGTGATAGGATATTAATGTGAAAAATAAGTAAAGTATTGTTTTATTCATAAAGATTATTGTTATTTTTTGGAATTAATATTTCGGTTTTTAATTTCAATCCTAAATTAGATATAGTAATAGTTAAAATAAGTACCCAACTTTTAAAAATACATTAAATCGATTTGCACCTCTAACTCTATACGAAGAGGTTTTCTTAATATAGTCTGTATTATCTATTCTGTCTATAAATGTATCTTCTCCAATTGCATCAAACAAAGTTGTTAAAAGTGAAAACAGATTAGTATTAAATCCGTAATCAATGATTATTTTATTCGCTATAATTCTTGTTCTGCCTAAACCAAATAGAAAATCAAATTTTTTATATTTTTGCTTTTCAGGTCCAAAATCTGTAAATGTTTTCGGGATATTTGTATAGTAATTATTATCAATGTTTAAATACATTTCCTTCGGATCATAACTACAGGTATATGTTTTAATATTTAAACCAAACATCATGTATCTGCCCCAGGGAGCAACATAACGACTGTAAAACAGTTTTCCGTAAATATTATAATTTACTGCCCTAATAGTATATAATCCATTAGGCTTACCATATATTGAAATAGAATTTGAATATCCAGAATCATCAATATATGTTTGACTCGCACTAAGATATAAAGCATTATTATAAGTAGTTTTATAATATTTTGCTGAAAAGCCAATTGAAAATCTTGTTTTAACGGCATACTCAATAAATGCCTCGTGCATGGTATTAAAAGCAAATGAACCTGATTCAGAATTACCTTTTGTTAAAAATGATTTACCAGCCCCATTTGAATTAGTTAATGCTGGCCAAAAATTAAAACCATAACCAACCACAAATTTTTTACCCATAAAGCCAGGTGTTTGAGCTTGTAAACAATTAGAAATACAGAATAGTATATATATAATGAGTAAGTTTTTTTTCATGTTTATTTTTAAAATAGATAGCCGATTTTTAGAAAAACGTTAAATCGGTTAAAACTTCTTACCCTAGATTTTTCTGTTTTTTCGATGTAATCATTTCTAGAAATATATTTACCACCTGCCGGATCAAATGTGTCAAAAAGTAACATCCCCAAAGAAATAGCTTGCATGGTTGCACCAAAATCGACAACCACTTTATTCGAAATGATTCTACTTCTTCCCCAACCTAGCATTAGGTCAAATCTTTTAAAAGTTTGATTTTTTGGTCCAAAATCAGAATAAGTTGTATCTTTTGTATCGTATACATAGTACATCCCGTTATAATATGTAGCATCAATTTTAGCTTTAATATTCATTATTTTTGGGTCATAGGTTGTTTTTGAAAAATTCACAACCGGACCAAATAACATATATCTTCCCCATGGAGCTACATTTCTGGAACCAAAGTATTTCGCGTAAATTCCAAAATTATTCCCCCTAATTGTGTAATAACCGCGAATGTTGTTCGAGTAATTAATGGTATTGTAAAATTCTTTTAGTTCAACACTGTTATCAAAACCAGTATTATATGTTTTAAAATTAGTGCAAATCATCCATTTACTCGAAATTACTAAGTCTATGTGAATTTCATGAGCTGAATTAAAAACTAAAGCGTTATTATCTGCAGTTCCATTACTGCCAAGAATATTTGTTCCTATTAATGTTTCGTTGTTTTTTGTAGCTCCAAAAATTGCGGGACTAGCATTAAAACCATATCCAATCACTAATCTCTTTCCTATAAAACCAGAGGTTTGTGAAAGAAGAAAAAATGATTTTGCCAAAAATAAAATAATAAGAAATCTACTCATATTATTTCGAGTGAATTAATTCATAAAATGTTTGATAAACTTTTGCATAAAGTAAAGTTTGAGAATCTTTTTCTGAAAAAGCTTCATACTTTTTATATACAACTTCTTTAGTTTTTAAATCATAAATAAAACTATAGAAATAAGTTTTATTTCTAGTTAATCCAATTACATAACTTACAATTCCTGTTTTTAAAACATATCGCGTACCATATTTAGAAACAACATTTTCAATTTCATTTGTGTTTAAAATAGTATTTCTATCATTGTCATTTGCGTCAAATTTTTCGTCAAACCAATCGTTTAATACCGAATAATCATTCATTTTCTCTACATCGGTAGCTGTCAATAATCCTGGATCAAGTGTTACGAGTTCAAAGTTTTGACGTTTAGCACAATCATTAATAATAGTTATTAATTTTTCCTGCTTTTTATCCGCTTCAACATATTGAACCTTCTCTTTTTGAGTAATATCTACTTTAACATAAAATGGTTCCAATAGTAATACTTTAGTAATCTTTGTTCCTGAAGAAATATATTCGCCTTTTTTCTTTTTTTTGTAAGATTTAGAATTGCTTTTATCATAATTTGAAAAACTAGAACCTGTATTTGTTGATAGACCAGACGATGGAAATTTCGAAGTAAATTCTTTATCGTTTAAAAATAAATCTAAATAAACTTCTTTATAATAAGCTGTATCATAGTTTTTAAAATTATTTTCTTTTTGTAGATTGGCAATTAAATCTGTTTTTGAATTAGGTTCTTCAATCGTTTTTACCGAATCTTTAACAATTTCAGTTTTTGGAATTTCTTTTTTCTGTAATCTAACAAAATCAAAAATATTCCAGTTAACCTGTCCAACTAATTTAAATAAGCTATCCGAATAACTCTCAATAAATTTGTTTGTTGGAAATTTTTTATGTGCTCTATAAACATAATTTAATGACATGATTGTAAATTCATTACTAGGCATTTTATTTATTAAATGATATAATTGTTGAGGGTAACTTTCAACATCTGAATGCCCAGGTATGCCATTTTCTAAGTATGAATCATGCGTATAGCTAAGTTGAGAATTACCATGTAATGATAAGCCATATAAACATTTTGCAATAATCTCAGAAACATATTGGTTATTTGGATATTTAATATTTAAAATATAAGCAGCATATAATGCACTTGGGTAATCTCTATTTTTTAAATAAAGTCTGCATAATTCCATTCTTGATAAATCTCTTGTGTATTCAAATTCTTTTTGATTTACTAACGCATTTACTCTACCGTCATTGCTTCTATTTGAAATTAATTCAGTAATCGCTTGTTTTCGTTTGGCTGTATTTGGATGGGTTTGTTTTGTGTCATCTTCATTTGAATTGTTTCTAATTGAAGACACTTCTTTCAAAAAATAGCCTTGTGGAATGATAAATTTTTCTGTTTCAAAAAAAGTTTTTTTGAATTCAACTAATTCAAATGGTAAGTGAGAATATTGTAAAACATCAAATGCTTTTTGCGCTTGTTTTAAATTATAATTGCTTTGTTCAAATAATTTAAAACCTTCCAAATCGGCTTCACTTTCAAATTCTTTTGAATACTGACATTTTTCAATTAGTTTATCTTCGTTACTTTGCCCATTGTAACTTTTATTGTCTATTTTTTCGTTTTTAACGTAACCATTAATATGATGTTTTTTTGTGAAATGTGATATTTCGTGACAAAGAATATAAGCTAATTGGGCTTCTGTTTCAGCTTGAGCAATTAATCCGATATCAATAAAAATATACCCTTTATCATAACTATAAGCATTAACAACATGAGATTTTAATGTATAAATATGTAATTGCTGTCTTAATGTTGGGTTATTTTTCAATAATTCATCTGCTATCTTATTTAAATAAACAGTTATTTCATCATTAATTAATGTATTGCCACTTTTAACGATCTTTTCAATTTCGTAGTTAGCTTCTGTTAAATAAGTTTGTTTAATAAGTTTATCAGTTTCTTTTTGCTTGTATAAATCATTAATATCACTTGTAATAACATTCCTTATATTTTGGGTAAAAATATCAGGTAATGCACCCGATGACTTTAAGGGTATATAATTTTCTTGTAAATTTTGTTGAGCAAATCCTATTGCGGAGGAAAGTATTATTAGTGCAAATGATTTTATCATATTTATATTTTTTTTAAAGATATAAAAAAATCCCTTTAGCTAAACTAAAGGGATTTTAATTAAGTTGTTTTAAAATTATTCAAATTTTATTTTAGAGAAACGGTCTCTACCTTTATCTTCTGTATAAATTACTATTTCATTATTTTTTCCTGGAACAAAAATTTCACAGTTTGATGGTGGAATAAATTGAGGATTACGTTCTTGTATTGGAGCAAAACAATAATCTTCATTTTCCATTAATACTTTGCGTTCCTTTACGTTACCATCTGCTAATGATATTGTATTGCAAACAAAATTAGAACCGTGAATACCTCTTACTGATTTCAAATCTTTGGCTTCAAAATCTGCTTTTTGGTAACGTTCAATATTTTTTGGATGATCATCATTTAGTATATACAAGTTTTTTGTTGTTGCAATAGCGATGTATTGTTTGAATAAATAACGGTAATTTTGTCTATCAATTGCAATTCTTAAAGGACTATTTTTAATCCATTCAAATTCTCCTTTTGCATTTAATTTAGCAATAATAACATCCATATATTCATAAGTCCAATAAACATTAACACCATATTGAGTGCGCTCAACAACCATTTGTTCTTGATATTGCTCACCAACAAAGTAAGATGCATCTCCTACTGGAAGAATATAATCTAGTTTGTATTGGAAATATCTTGAACGACGAGGATTACTTTCTAGGGCTGTTAGTAAATTATCATCAAATGTTTTCATTGTTTTAGAAACAACTTTTTTAGTTGCTAAATCAACTTTAAAATTGAAAATACCAATTTTTACTAAATCACGTCCTTTACGCTCAATTACATCCTTTAAAAATCCTCCAATAGTAATTTGATTGTTATTGTTTTTAATAAATTCGATATCACTTACTAAATAGCTATCATCAAATGGTAAGTCAACTGTAACTGCATTTTGAGATGCTGATTCAATAATCCCCATTGATAAACCATATCTTCTTTCTCTATCAGATGAACCTTTAGCTTCGTAAGAATAACCGTAATAAATATTATCGTTTTCATCTAACATAAAACCAATAAATCCAGTAAAATCATCCGATCCATTTATATTACTAACTTTAGTCCATAATTTCTTTTCAGAAACAGCATCCATTAAAATTAAATCAGTTTTGTATTGATCTTTTTTATCGGCTTTATGACTAGCTTTTATTAAAAATTTTGATTTTCCAGGATTTTGAATAATATCAAAACTAACAAATTCATAATGATCTGAACTATAATTGGTAACTTCTTTTAATTGAGGAGAAACAACACCGGCAGAAGAAACGGTTTGATAAAATAAAGTCATTTTATCAGCTTTTTTATCATATTGTCTTCTAAAAACATATATTTTTCCATTTGTATAAAATACATCTTCAATTTTGGTTCTATTTTCTTCTTCTAAATTAATTTCTTTTGAAAACAATGGTTTTAACGATGTTTTATCATATTTTTCAATAAAAAAAGATGTTCCTTTTCCTTTGCTTCGAACTCTATAGCAAAAATAGCTATTATCATCGCCGCCAAGCATACGGTTCATTTTATTATCACGGTCATTTTCTAATTCTGGTCCGTTTGTCATTGTTGCTTGTGCAAAAGCCAAACTGCTTAATGCTACTAAGCAAAGTGTAGTTAGTTTTTTCAGTGTCATAAATTTGATTTAATTGTTTGGGTAAATATATTATTTATATTTTAAAATGATGTTAAGTTGATATTTTATTTGAATAATTTTATTTCCGACACATATATAATAATTCACCTTTTGGTAAACGGAATCTTTCAACTAATTCTGGAGAAATTTGGTTGGTATAATCTTCAACGGTTACTTTAAATCCTGCAGATTCTAATTTATCTTTGTAATCTAATCCAAACAGACGGACATGATCTTTTTGCCAAAAATGAAATTCCCTATCTTTCTCACTTGTAATTGTTTTGTCTTCGTATGTTTCGTAACGGTTAATGTCTTGTGGAATTTGAAATATTCCAAATCCTCCTGGTTTCATCATCCTAAATAATTCACGCATACATTGGTCTGCATCTTCAACATGTTCTAATACATGGTGACAAAAAATAACATCAAACGTGTTATCTGCAAATGGAGCGTTGTGTAAATCAAAATGGTGATCTGCAATAGGTGAATTATAATCACCTGTTACATAATCTAAATTAGGCATTGCTTTAAATAATTTATAAAAACATTGCTCTGGTGCAATATGTAATAATTTATGCTTTGCTGTAAAGAAATTAGTTTTGTCTTTTAAATATAACCATAACAAGCGGTGTCTTTCTAAAGATAAACTTCCTGGACATAACGCATTATCACGCTTTGCTCTTCCGCCATAACCATAAGGTAAAAATTTACGATATGTTTTTCCGCTAATAGGATCTTCGTATTTATTTCCATAATAAATTAAGGGAGCAATTTTGCTAAAAATCAAACTTAATTTAATAAGTAATGGGCGAGGTATGGTGCGTAAAATGAAGTGAAACATTAGTTTTTATTTATTTCTATTATTATTGGTACTATATTTTTTGTAGTTGCGTTTGCCGTAAAGTTAACTTTATTATCAATGTTAAATTTAACATCGCTAATTAAGTCATCCGCAATAATTTGATTAATTCGTGTTTGAAAATCAAGCGTTTTATTACTATTAAATTTTTCATTTAACGATTTATAATCCAACTGGTTTTTAGATATTAAAACACAAATATAATCTTTGGTTCCTTTTTCATCAGGACTCATACTTTGATTTCTTGGAAATACTCGGGTTCCTGTAACACCGCAATAAGCCGAATGTTTAGGCGTATAGGGAAACAATACATAACTACCATTATCAATTTCTTTACCAAAAATATACACATAACACTCAATGTTGTTTTTAAATTCAACTTTAAATTTAGTGCTAATTTTAACTGGTTGCGTTGTACTATAAATATTATTGCCTTTATTTACTAGTGGAATATAATTTTTACTTTCTTTTTCAATTAAAGCTAAAGAACAATTCAGTTTGTCTTTATTATTTCTGTCAGGCATTGGATATAAGCCATAAGCTTCGCTTGCAAAGGTTACAAAATCGCTATAACTTACCCAAGCTCTGCCATTTATTCCCCATTTTGGTCCCCAACTATTTTGAATTAGGAATGCACCATCTTTTTCAAATTTAAAATCATCATAGCCAATAATGCACATGCAATGACCACCAAATCCACTTTTATTATAATCATTATTTGTTGGGATCCAGATTTCTTGCCCTTCCATATCCTGCATAAATGAACCACCAACAGCCATTCCGATAACAACAGGAGCATTGTGCGCTAAATTTTCTCTTATCGCATTCACATCACACGTGTAATCATCGCCACTAATCGATAATCGATTTGCGCCCTTCATTTTAAATTGTGACGCTTCTTTTAAAACATAATTATCAGGTTGTTTCGAACATGAATTTTCATCATACGGAAATTTATTAAAAGGAACAGCACCATCTTTAGTTAATAAATCAACAGCTTTGTCAATATAGGTGCCTTGGCAATCTTCTAAGCCAATTTGGTTATATGTAAAAGCTGGACTAAAAACAATTTTATTTGGATCTTGTCCAGTTGTTACAGCTTCTAATATTGTACGAGCTGCATAAGTACTTCCCCAACCAACGCATGAGCCTTGTTGACCTTGGTCGCCTGGATTAGGAGCAAAACGTTCTAAAGACACACTTTCTGGTAATTGTTCATCAGGGCTAAGAGCGGCATAAACCTCAGTACTATCGTAAACTTTTGGATCTAATGTCGCACCTGTACCATACGAAGCGCGTTGTTCAGTATTGTGAGATGCACCTCCTGGGTTACAACTTTTGTAAGCGAAAAATATTCCGCCAATAATAAGTATTGGAATTAATAACTTTGGATTTCTCATTAATAAAGGAAGTAACATTCCAATTAATGCTCCTCCAATTCCACTTCCTCCGCCACCATTTCCGCCACGTTTGCCATCTTGATTTCCGCTGTATCCTCCCGATGAATCATCATCATCCGACATTCTTATAGGCATAAGTTACGTTTTTTGTTTATTTATATATTAAGATTATAAAAATAATAATAAACTAAGAGCAATAAGTAATAAATATGAACAAAAAAGCTCAATTTATTTGTTATTTTTGCTCGTTACGTTAAATATTATGGCAAAAACAACAATACCAAAAACAACATCCTATTCAAGTTCAACAGGCGAAAAAACTACCTTTGATAAATTTGAACAATGGGGAGAAAAAAATAGTAAAAAATTATTTTATGGTTTTTTATTTACATCACTTTTATTTTCCGTAATACTATTTAATGCACGCATAAGTGAGGCTCATGATGATGCTTTATATTTAGAAGGTGGTTGGCGTTATGTTCATGAGTTTCCAAATTATTTCTATACTCAAAACGCGCCTTTGTATGTTATGTTTTTGGGCTTATTGACTAAAATTTTTGGATTTAAAATGCTATTATTTAAGTTCGTAAATGTTATTTTTAATTTTTTTGCTGTTTACTTTTTTTATAAGTCATTTGTAAAGCGTATTCCGTTTATTGTTTTAGTGCCAGTGATGCTATTTGTAAGTTGTAACCATTTAATACAATACTTTGCGAGTATGACTTTTACAGAAGCCTTTTATTTATTTTTACAATCACTTTTTTTCTATTTCTTTTTTAAATTATACGATGCTTTACAAGTTGAACCAAATGGTTTTAAACATTTAAAAAAATGGGCTTTACTTGGTTTATTTACATTTTTAATTGCTACCTGTAAAAGTGTTGCCATTGTTGCAGTTCCAGTTCTTATTTTATTTTTTGTATTAGAAAAACAATGGAAAAATGCAGGTTTAGCATTAGGTAGTTATTTGATTTTTAAAATACCTTATGAATTAATTGTTAAGTTAATTTGGGGAACACAAAATCAATTTGCTGGTCAAAGTAAAATTTTATTATTAAAAGATCCTTACGATAGAGCTTTAGGAAATGATGATATGGCTGGTTTTATAGATCGTTTTTTCGATAATTGTAATTTGTATTTAGGGAAACGTTTTTTCGAATTGTTAGGCTTTCGATCTGAAAATCCTCTTGCTTTGCAAACGGCCGAAGGATTTGAAAAATTAAAAGGAGAGTATAGCATGGTTGCATTTATTGTTGTTGTAATTATTTTGCTTGCTTTATTTAAAGTATTCAAACAAAAAAATAAGCCTTTAGTGTTTTTTGGTTTATTTACTGGTGCACAATTATTATTATCATTTATTATACTTCAAGCACGTTGGGATCAACCACGTATTATTTTAATTTGTATGCCTATTATGCTAATTTTAATTTATAATTTGTTTTATTCATCAGTAAAAAAAACAGGAATGGGACAATTAATTTATATTGCTATTGTTGGCATCATTTCCGGTTCAATATTATTAGCTTCCATAAAAAGAGGTTCTGCTAATATCCCAATTGTAAAGAAAAATTTTTCAGGAAATATTTATTTTGGTTACACCCCTGATTGGCAAAACTTTTTAAAGTGCAGTAAATGGTGCGCAGATAGTTTATCTCAAAATACCTTGGTAGCAAGTCGTAAAGCGCCTATGAGTTTTGTTTACGCTAATGGTAAAAAGTTTTTCCCAATTTATAGTGTAATAAAAAAAGACACTTTAACTCAACAATCTAATCCCGATAGTGCTTTAGCTTTTTTTAATGAGAAAGGTGTAACGCATATTATGTTAGCGAGTTTGCGTATTAATCCGAATGAAAATTCGGGGCAAGTGATAAATACTTTGCATAATATTGCTCAGCCTATTATGGAAAAATATCCTAATAAGCTCAAACTTATACATACCGAAGGTTTAAGTGAACAAACGTATTTATTTGAAATTACAAAATAAATGGAATCATCATTCAGTATTAAATTAGGAAATTTTTTATTTAAAAATTGTTTCCCACTTTATAAAATTACCTACCAATCGTTTAAACAAAAGCAAGATGCTTTTGAAATTTCTTTAATTAAGAAATATACAAAACCAAATGATACCGTGCTTGATATTGGCGCAAACATTGGTTTTTATGCAGAATTACTTTCAAATACTGTTGGTGTAAATGGTAAAGTGCATTGCTTTGAACCTGATACAACCAATTTTAATTATTTAAAAAAACGCTGCATTAATTTTAAAAATGTAAGCATAAACAATAAAGCCGTTTCTGATAAAACGGGAGTGTTAAAAATATATACGTCTAAGCAATTAAATGTCGATCATCGTACTTATAAGCCCGATGATTATGATCAGGAAATTGATATTGATGCGATTGCTATTGATGATTATTTGAACGGACAATTAGTAAACTTTATAAAAATGGACATCCAAGGTTTTGAAATGAGTGCTGTAAAAGGTATGCATAAAACATTGGAAAGTCCAGATTTAAAAATTCTTTCAGAGTTTTGGCCTTACGGAATGCGAAAAGCAGGAACAAGTGTTTTAGACTATTTTCAATATTTAAAACAATACAATTTTTTTATTTACTTAATCGACACTAATACCTTAACCGAATTAACGGAAGAAAAAGTAAAATCATTTTTGGATTTACCAGAAAGTAGTTATATGAATATTTTTGCAAGTAAAACTCGTGTTTAAAAAATATACCATAGATTTTGATTTAGATGATCCAAGAGCAAGCTTGGCACATCGCACAATTATTTTAGAAAAACCGTTTTTAAAACAATTGTATACCGAATGGTATCAACAATTTATTTCTGTTTCTAAATCTGTTGGAAAAGGTATTTATTTGGAAATAGGCTCTGGTGGCGGATTTTTGAAAGATGTATTTCCTGAAGTGGTTACATCTGATATTTTGGATTTACCAGTTGTAGATAAAGTATTTAGTGCTGAGGAAATGCCCTATAAAGAAAATGAATTAGGAAGTATAATGATGCTTAATGTATTTCACCACATACCACGACCTTATTTATTTTTAAACGAAGCACAACGAACGTTAGTAAGAGGTGGAAAAATTATTATGATTGAACCAGCTAATTCAATTTTAGGACGATTTATTTATAAACGATTTCACCACGAACCATTTGAGGAAAATGGACCAAGAGAAATTAAAGCAGGGAATCCTTTGAGTAATTCGAACCAAGCTTTACCACACATTTATTTTGAAAGAGATTTAGATTTATTTGCAAAAGATTATCCTCAGCTTAAAATCAATAAAATCACGTATCACACCCCATTTATGTATGTGTTGAGTGGTGGCGTTTCTCGCAGTTCGTTAATACCATTTTTTATGTATGGTTTTGCAAAAGGCATGGAATGGTTAGTTAAGCCATTTAGTAAAAAATTGGGATTATTTTGTACGATTGAAATAGAAAAGATTTAAGTTTTTTTCTTTACCAACAATAATCCAATAATAGTGACTCCTGCATTGATAATGATTAATTCATTTCCTATTTGATAACTGCAAAATGGTTTCACTATATAATTGGCGATGATGTAAGTTAAAATTGGTGCAATGATACAGATAATTGGAACCAGTTTATCTTTCAAATTTAGTTTTGTAAATAATCCTATTGTAAATAATCCTAAAAGCGGGCCATACGTATATCCAGCTAACATTAAAATAGTATCGATAATGGCGCGCTGATTTAAAATATCAAACACAATAATGACTAACCACATAATTACAGCAAAACCTATATGAATAAGGGTTCTGCGTTTTGATTTTTCTTTTTCAGATAAAACGGTGTTCTTATCATACTCTAACATATCAATATAGGTTGAAGTAGTTAATGTTGTTAAAACGCTATCCGCACTGCTAAATGTAGCCGCTGTTAAGCCAATTATAAATATTAAGCCCGCAAACATTCCTAAATTACCTAAGGCTAAATTTGGAAATACTTTGTCAGATATGATTTGTCCTGTTTCTAAATTTGTTGGAATATCAATTGCTGCAAAAGCATAATATTGATATAATAAAACACCTAATGATAAAAAGAAAATATTAACAACAACCATTACAATACTAAACCAAAAAATATTTTTTTGAGCTTCGCCTAATGATTTGCAACTTAAGTTTTTCTGCATCATGTTTTGATCTAAGCCTGTCATAGCAACAGCAATAAAAATTCCTCCAATAAATTCTTTGAAAAAGAAATTGGATTTATGCCAATCCCAAAAAAATGTTTCGGATAAATCGGACTTGTAAATATTTGTGATGGATTGAGTAAAGCTAATATCCATTTTGCTAATTATAACACCAATAGAAAGTACAACTCCCAACACTAAAAACAGGGATTGAAACGTATCAGTCCAAACTAAGGTTTTAATGCCGCCTTTGTAAGTATACACCAACATTAAAACTAAAATAACAGAAACACTTAGCCAAAACGGAACATGAACGCTTTGAATTCTGTCGAACACGAAAAATTGGATAACACCTGCTGCTAAATATAAACGACCAGAGGCACCAAGAATTCGTGACAAAATAAAAAAGAAAGCCCCCGTTTTTTGAGTATGTTTTCCAAAACGATCTTGTAAATAGGTGTAAATGGAAACCAAATTCATTTTATAATAAATAGGTAACAGTATTTTTGAAATAATAAAATAGCCTACAAAATAACCAAACACTAGTTGTAAATAAGAAAAATGAGCAGTTCCAACTTTTCCAGGAACTGAAATATATGTTACTCCGCTAAGAGAATCGCCAATCATACCAAAAGCCACAGCATACCAGGGCGAAGAGTGATTTCCTGAAAAATAACTTTCGGCAGTTGAGTTTTTTGAAGTTAAATAGGCAATAAGGAGTAATCCTCCAAAATATAAACCTATGCATGAAATGATTAGTATTGGCGACATAAGTTTAAAGATAATGGTAAAGTCAAGAATGATTTTTAATATATTAAACATATTTTAAATACCGAGTCGTTAATATCTTTTAATATTCAAAACCCTCTATAAATCAACATTATTTCTCATTTTTTGCTATCTTGTTGCCTTAATATTAATTATGCAAGACATCATAGAAAAAATTCCAAAAGAAGCCTTGTTGAAAGAATTAACAAAGGATAGATTTGTTCGAAAAACAAATAATGGTGATAATGAAATATACATTATAACCCATCATGATTCGCCAAACACAATGCAGGAAATTGGACGATTGCGTGAGGTTACTTTTAGGCATGCAGGCGGTGGAACTGGTTTGTCAATTGATATTGATGATTTTGACACATGTATGCATCCGTACAAACAATTATTAGTTTGGGATCCTGTTGAAAAAGAAATAGTAGGCGCTTATCGTTATATTTTATGCAGAGATGCCGAATATATTAATGGTAAAGTATTATTAGCAACAACTGAATTATTTGATTTTTCGGAGGAGTTTTATAAAACGTATTTGCCGTATACGATTGAATTAGGGCGCTCTTTTATTCAGCCATTATATCAGCCATCCGAACAATTTAGAAAAGGATTATTTAGTCTTGATAATTTATGGGATGGTTTAGGTGCTATTGTAGTTGATAATCCTGATATGAAATATTATTATGGAAAAGTTACGATGTATACTGATTTTAATATAGCAGCGCGTGATTATATTTTATCATTTATGAAATATTATTTTCCAGACCCTCAAAAATTAGTCACTCCAATACATAGTGTTGAAATAAAAACGGATGTTTCTGAATTTTTAAATGAATTAAAAGATAAATCATACAAGGAAGGACATGCTATTTTAAATAAGCAGGTAAGGGCATTAGGCGAAAACATACCGCCAATGGTAAATGCTTATAGTAATTTATCAAGTACCATGTTATCTTTTGGAACAGCTATTAATCCTACATTTGGTGGAGTAGAGGAGACAGGCATTTTGGTTACTATAAATGATATTTACAAAAGTAAATCTGATAGGCATATTGAAACTTATATTAAAGAAAAGGCAGAAAGAGTTTAAAAAGACCGAAGAGAAAATAAAGACAATTTGACTAAAAGGACAAAAAAACTAAATTGAAAAAATAATATAATCATTTATAAAAAATAAACAAGTATAGAATCTCTTAAGTCAAAAAGTCTCTTTAATCTTGTAACAGAAATAATGGAAATAAAAAGTGCGAAATTTTTAAAAAGTAGTTCCGATAACAAAGGTTGTCCTCCACCAGATAAGCCTGAATTTGCTTTTATAGGAAGAAGTAACGTTGGTAAATCTTCGTTAATTAATATGTTGGTTAACCAAAAAGATTTAGCAAAAACATCTTCTAAACCCGGCAAAACTCAATTAATAAATCATTTTACAATTGATGAAAAATGGTATTTGGTAGATTTACCAGGTTACGGTTACGCTAAAACAAGTAAAACAAATCTTGATAAATTTGAAGAGTTAATAAGTAATTATATTACCAAAAGAAAAAATTTAATATCGGTTATTATTTTAATTGATAGTAGATTGGAATTACAAAAAATTGACGGAGAGTTTATGGATTGGTGCACTCAGCATGAAATACCTTTTGCACTTGCTTTTACAAAAGTTGATAAGCTTGGTAAAAACGAATGGGCAAGTAATTTTATGAAATATAAAAAACGCTTAACTGATTATTGGGGCGAGTTGCCTGATATTTTTGTAACAAGTGCCGAAAAAAG
>Ga0114978_10002388_pt1 | contig 15445 bp, 12 predicted proteins | sample S_140212_EF_Meta_FD_87027 | JGI IMG/M metagenome (GOLD analysis project Ga0114978, IMG submission 87027) | Freshwater microbial communities from Lake Simoncouche, Canada to study carbon cycling - S_140212_EF_MetaG | ecosystem: Environmental > Aquatic > Freshwater > Lake | place: Lake... | reverse complement strand
TCATCCCCACGCCGACGGTCGCGGCATCGCTGAACTTCCAGCCCGCCATCCCGACCGGCACGGCGCCGGCCCTGACGCCGACGTTCGTCGTCCCGAAGAGGGCGAAGGTGTAGACGAGGCGCTCGTCGACGACATGCCCGGAGAAGGTGAGGAAGTAGCGGTCGATGTTGAAGGTGTTGATGTTGTTGATCGGCAGCGTGTCGCCGGCGGCGTTCGTCCACGAGGTGGCGCTGCGGGCAAACTCGAGCCAGCGGAGCTGCATGAAGCCACCGATCGCCAGCGCGAACGGAAACTCCCCCCGGCCGGGCCGATCCCGGTAAAGGAGCAGGCCCTTGGGGGGCGCGATGTCGGTGGCCGGGATGTAGACCGGCCGGGGAATCCCAGCGAGCCGCGTCTCGACCGCGCGGTCGATCTCCTCGCGCATCCACGCTTCCTGATCCGGATCGAGCGCCGTGGGTGCTTCCCTGGCCTCGACCCCCGCATCGACCTCGTCGGTGGAGAGTGGCGTCGACGGGCCGGGGGCTTCCTCGGCCGTCGCCAAGGTCCCGGCGCAGCCTGCCGCCAAAATCGCGATGGCGATCACACAACGGCACGTCCGGGCAAGGCGCCGCAGCGACAAGGCGAGGAGTCCTCCTGGACAGGGTGCGACGCCGCGCCGGGCGTCCAAGAGGAAGGATCGGCCGCGGCTCTGCCGGTTCTGAAGAGATTGAGGCCTGGGAGGAGATCACCGGCTGCGTCGAGCCGACAGGTCCGGCAGCGGGGGGGCCCCTGGTAAGCTGGAGAAGTCGGGGGTCGTTGAGGAGGAGGCTCGCCATGACCAACGTTTTCAATCGCCGGCATCCTCAGGCACATCCTCAGGCACATCCTCCGACACATCCTCCGACACATCCTCCGACACGTCCTCCGTCGGCAGCCTTCCCGCCACGTGGCCGGCGACGACGGCGCCGGCATAGATCGGCAGGCCGATCGTCATCCCCACGGCCTGTCCCGCCGCACCACCGAGATACGTCCCGTAAGCGGGATAGAGGATGCGGTGGCCCTCGGTGACGAGGGCTTCATCGTTGTGTCGCTCGGCGTAAGCCAGCGCGTCGCCGGTGGCAATCGCCTCGGGGTAGAGCACGGTGATCGGCAGACCGAAGGCGACAGCGTAGAGGCCGGGCCAATCGCGACGGGCAAAATCCTTGGCATGTCCCCCCTCGTGGATGGCGATCGCCGGAACGTCGCTGTAGAGATGGATCGTGGCGGTCCAGGGGTTGTAGTGATCGCCGCCGAGCAGCCTGCCCGGGAAGACGGCCTCGGCCGCCACCGAGAGGGTCCCGATCGTATAGCGGAGCGGCCAGCCGACGGTCCGATTCTGCCGCAGCCGTCGCCAATCCTTGAGCGGGGCATATTGGTTGATCCGCACCTTGACGTGTTCGAGATCATTGTCGGCGAGGTATTCGGCGATCGTTCCTTCGGTGGTGGCCGAGACGCGGTGGTTCTCGACGCGTCGATCCCAGAGGATGATCTTCGCGGGGATGCCGAACACCCATCCAACACCATCGAGCACCTTTCGCGGTTTGCCCCGCTCGATCGGGTCGAGCTGCGTCAGCGCCACCAGCTCCGGTGCCGCGATCGGTCGGTCGACGACGATCTCGCGCGGCGCGAGGCAGCGGTCGCACACCCGGCACGAGGCGAGAGAGAGGGCAAGGCCAACAAGGAGCGGGGCGAAGCGGCGGATCGGGGAGGGGTGGCGGCGCACGACGGGGCACCTCTGGCGGGGAGGAGAGCCGAGGACGGCAGCCCGTCCATACCCATGGCGGCAAGTTCGCGTCAAGGCGAAAGCCGCAGTCGTGGTCGCGGCGAGCCACGCAGCTTACCTCTCCCACCCCATCGCATGAGGCGGCCCCCGGCCACCAACGTCAGTCGTTGGTCCAGCGGCACTCGTAGACGGTGCCCGGGTCGGGCTTGATGACCGACCAGCCGATGAGCGTGCCGTAGGGATGGTCGATCGTGTAGCGGGCGGAAAGCGGTTCGGTGGCGTCGGGCTCGCCGCGCGGATGGCGGAGGAGATTGTAGGTGTGATACGGATGGTCTTCGGGGAAGAGCATCCACACCGTCAGCAGATCGGTGGGATGGTCGAGGAGGAAAGGCATCCTCCCCGGGAGGAGCTTTGGGAAGCGGACCTGCGTCGCCACTTCGATCGTCACCGGCACCCCGCGCGAGGCTGAGGCGAGATTGCAGGTGAGCTCGTAGCGGGCCAGCTTCTCGCCAGCCACCTCCTCGAAACCCCGGCGAACGACGATCTGGGGCTGGTTGCGCGGCTGGCGATATTCGAGCTCCCGGACGACGTTCGACGTCCGCAGCGTGATCGAGGGATCGCTTGCCCCCTCCGGGATGCGGAGCGTCAGCCGATCTCGCATCTGGACAATCCCCTGCCCGTCGCGGGCCCCCTGGCCGACCCAGGTCTTCCGCAGGTCGATGATCCGGCTCCGCGACAGAATCTCGATGTCACCGACATGGGCAGGGGCGAGTTCGTCGGAGTCGGTGACGGCGATCGGGCTCCAGTCGCGGAGCGGATCATTCTCGACCAAGTCGAGGACGAGACGGATGTCGGGGTCGCCCTTGGCGATCGAATTGATGACGCTCGTGAGCATCCGATCATGCCGGTGCATCTGCCAGAAGCGGATCGGCAACCAGACCAGAAAGAGGAGCCCGAGGGCCAGGTAAATCCAGCTCGGCCAATCACGGAAGTCGAGGAGCGTCGACCACACCTTGCGGCGGCTCGAGCGCCGCAGGGTCGTCGCGAGAAGGGCCCGAGGGTTTGTGCCACCGGTGCGGGCGGTGCCACTTCGCAGGGCCGACGCGGCCGCGAGGACCTCCGTGCCGACGCCCGACGGGCTTTCCGCCGGGTCAGAATGCTCCTCGCCGACGGCCGGCAAACCGGGGTCTTGTCCGCGCAACGCCTGATCGCCCGGCAGCGGCAGCCACACGGGCCCTTCGTGGACAGGGCTCCCCCCGACCACGAGCCTCCGCCGGTGAACGCTGCGGGCGACCTCGTAGCCGTGGCCGACGAGCGTGTTGACCTCGAGGTCGGAGAAGCGGTCGAGGTCGGTGCGGATCGATGCCACCTCCGCTTGGAGCACCGGATGGAGCGCGTGGGGATCCTCCTCCAGCGGCACGACCCTCGTGATCGGCACGAAGTAAAAGCCGTTCTGGTCGCCGAAGTTCTCCCGCTCCAACTGCCAGACGCGGTCCCAAAGGATGTCGGTGGCGCGGATCGACTGTGCCAGGAAGCCGAGCGACGTGTCGCCGAGGATCTGGAACGGCTTGCCGGCATCGCTGACGAACACGCGGGAGAGCGGGCTGCCGCGGACCTGCTGGAGCCAGCGGAAGGCGCGGATCCCGAGGTTGTCGTAGACGCCGCCGTCGGTGAACGACTCGGTAGGAAAGTGGCCGGCGCGGACGCCGAGGTCGGCTGCGGTGATTTCGACCGGGGGGAAAAAGCCGGGGAACGCACTCGACGCCCCGACCACCTTGGCGATCGGCGCGGTCAAGCCGGGAACGTGATGGAAGGGATCGTCGCCGTCGAGGTCGCGCTTTTGGATGTGGAGTCCGTCGCGGTTGAAAACGGAGAGCACCCCATCGCTGACGTTCGTGGCGAGGATGTGGAGGCCGGGGCTCTTCGGCAGCTCGAACAGCCTTCGGTCGCCGTAGAGAAAATCCCGGTAGTGGCGTTCCAGGAGCGCGTTGGGGGCGAGATGGGCGGCGGGCCAACCGGTGAGCCGGGCGGCGTAGCGGAGGGGAAAGAGGAGCGGCAATCGGCGGACGATGTGATTGCGGACGTCGAACTGGACGAAGCGAATCACCTCGGCGGCGGCCTCGGCGAACTCCGAATCGCTGCCGTTGTAGCGATCCCAGTTGAGGACGAGGTGGGCAGCGACGACGCTGCCGCCGGAGACCGCGGCGATGTCGGCCACGAGGGGAAGCGTGCCACTGTCACGAAGGTAGCGGATCACCCCGAGGTGATAGAGCGTGGCCCGGAAACCACCACCGGAGAGAGCCAGACCGATCGAGGGCATGGAGGGGGCCGGTCTGGAGCAGGGCGGGCCTGAGGCAGTGCGACGACACACGCCGCCACAGCGAGAGTATTCACTCCCCTTCCCGGCAGGCAAGTTTTGCCGTGTGGAACGATCGTGCCGGGCCGCGGCCTCTCCGGCGAGAGGGGCGGTCGGGGATCCGCGAAACTCGCTCCCCAAGCTTGGGCCCGTCGTCAAAGCCTGCTACGTTCACCGAGTCCCTGAGCCTCGTACGGAGCCAGCCTGTGACCATCCCTGCCCCTTCTGATCAGGGCGTCCATTCCGCCGAAGGGGACTCGCTCCCGAAGCGCGGCCGCCCGATCCTCCGGATCCTCACCTGGCTGTTCCTCGGGCTCCTCTCCGTCGTCACGATTGCTGGGATCGGGATCGCCGCCGGATGGGTCTACTACCATCCTGCCTACGAAGCCGAGAAGGGCGTCGTGTACGGCGTTCGGAAGGGGAAAGACCTGACCTTCGACGTCGTCCGCCCCGCCAAGCCCAACGGCCTCGGGATCGTCTACTTCACAAGCGGTGGCTGGCGATCCGGCGGCCCCGGTGACTTCAATGCCGTCATCCTCGCTCCCCTTCTCCGCCGCGGCTACACGATCTTCCCCGTCTATCACGTCTCGCAGCCCGAGGCGACGATTCCCGAGATCGTTGCCGACTCCCATCGCGCGATCCGCTTCATCCGCAGCCACGCGGCCGACTATTCTGTCGACCCCGACCGTCTCGGGCTCACCGGCGGCTCCGCCGGCGGCCACCTCTCCCTGATGATCGCCACCACCGGCGGCCCGGGCGACGCGGCGGCCCCCGACGAGATCGACAGGGCCAGTAGCGCCGTGCAGGCGGTGGCGATCTTCTATCCCGTCACCGACTTCCTCGATCTCGGCAACTCGACGGAGAACCCCCGCAACGGTGGCCCGCCGCTCAGCTTCCGCAAGGCCCTCGAGCAGGACCCGGTCGACATGACGACCTGGCCGGAGACAGGCCGGGAACTCTCGCCGCTCCATCGCCTCGCCGACAATCTACCGCCGACGCTCATCTATCACGGCGACGCCGACCGGCTCGTTCCCCTCGATCAATCGGAGCGATTCCAGGCGCGGGCCAAGACCCTGGGACATGACGTCAAGGTCGTCGTCCACCGCGGCGGCGACCACGGCTGGCCAACGATGCTCCTCGACCTGATTCAGTTCGGCAGTTGGTTCGACGCCCACCTCCGCCGCGGGACGTGATCGCCATTCGGTCGGCTCTTGAGACGGGGCCGTCGCAACTCAGCGCTGCGGCTTGAGGCGGCGGTCGAAAAACTCGAACAGCGCCGCATCGGCCTTTTCGGCGTCGGCCCCCTTGAAGCCGTGGCCTGCGCCTTGGAGCGTGAGCAGCTCGGCCTCGACCGTCGCCCCCTTGAGCTTGTCGATGAGCCACTCCGCCTGCTCGTGGGCCACGTAGGCATCCTCCGTTCCGTGGATGCACAGCGTCGGCGCGGCATCGGGGGTCACCCAGGCCAGTGGACTTCCCTGGATGTGAAGATCGCGGTGGGTGTCGAGATTCCCGCCAAACCACAGCGGCAACACCTCGTGGGCATCGACGCTCTTTCCGTACGACTTGGTGAAGTCGCTCGGCCCGTAGACGTTGACGACACAGGCGACGGCGCTCGACTGGCCGGGGTTTCCCCCCTCTCCCTCGAAGCGCGGCACGTGGGCCGTGACCCCGAGAAACTGGGCGAGGTGGCCACCGGCCGAGCCTCCGGTGACCCCGATCCGCGCGGGGTCGACTGAATAGTCGGCCGCATGGGCCCGCAGCCAGCGAACGGCGGCCTTCGTGTCGTGGACAGCGGCCGGGAAGCGGTGCTTCGGCGCCAGCCGGTAGGAGATCGTCGCCGCCACATACCCGCGCTCGGCGAGGCGGACGCAGAGTTGATCGTAGCCGTCGCGCGTCCCGGCCCGGAACCCTCCCCCGTGGATGCAGATCACCGCCGGGAACGGCCCTTTGCCCGACTTCGGTCGGGCAAGATTGAGCTTCAGGGATTCCCCTTCTGGGGTCGAATACTCGATCCCCTCTTCCCAGGTCACGGTGTCGGGCACCGTCGGCGCCGCAAGCGCGGCCCCCGCCGAAAAGGCGACGGCCATGAGGATCGCCCCGAGCAGCGGACGGAGGAACAGGCCCGGGCCGGCCGCGCGGGCAGCCATCGACATCGTCAGCATCATGCCTTCACTCCTGAGTCGGATTCCGGATTCGGGGGCCAGACGGGAAGGAGCTTCATCGCCCCCCAGAGAAGCAGCATCGGCATCGCCAGCACCACGGCCGCGGCGAGCAGCCCCTCGCGGCCGAGCCATGTGACCGGATAGTCGACGAAACCCCGGAAGCTCTTCGAGAACAACTGACCGCCGACGACGACGTTCCACCGCATCGCTGCCACCTGCACGAGGACGAGGACGGCGGCAACGCCGGTGCAGGCACGCCGAAAAGCAGCGCTCGCGACGCCGGTGAAGGCGGGGATCGGCAGGATGAGCAGCGGCAACAGCCCGCCGATGACCACCTGCAGCGTCAGGTAGGAGAAGCGCAACTTCGTGACGAGCAGCTCGCGGATCACGTACCACTCCTCCTCTCGCTCGTAGGCCACGTGGAGCAGGTCGGCAAACTCGAACGTCACCGCGAGGACGAGGAACATCCACAGCAGCCGCGACAATGACCGCACGCACTCTTCATCGGGCTCCATCCGGCTGCTCCGGCAGAGAAACAGATAGAGGAGCGTCAGCACCGCGATCCCCGACACGACGGCCGACGTCAGAAAGATCACCGGCATCAGCGCCGTCGACCACCACGGATTCGCCTTGATCGCGCCGAACAGGAATCCGACATAGCCATGAAGGATGCAGGCGGCCGGAATCCCGATCACGGAGAGGGCGTGGATGAGCTTCCGATCGATCTCGGCCGCCCGCGGCGTGATCTCGAGCACTCCCAGGGCGAGCACTCGGTAGACATTCTTCCATGGGCCGGGGGCAGAATGAGCCCGCTCCACGATCGCCGGCCTGAACAGCAGCCAGACGTCGACGAGAAGAACGAGCATGTAAAAGGAGTAGATGAAGCCGAAGCCGGCCATCGCCGAACTGGGGCTCGGCGTCGCCACGACGTTCAGCGCCCGCAGCGGCTGGTGGAGATGAAGGAGGAGCGGGAGGGTGGCACAGGCCCCCAGGCAGAGCGACGTGACCACGGCCAAACGGGCCACCGGCCGCAGGGCTTCGCGGTGGAAGACGTGGTACATCGTCGAGACGACGAATGCCCCGGCCACCATCCCGGTGATGTAGGGATAGATCACGATCATGATGCTCCACGCCGGATGGGCATCGTTGGGAAAGACGAAGGGCGCGTCGTGGAGGGCGTGGTACTCCATTAGGTCACCTCGTCGGTGAGGCCGACGTAGCGGGTGAGCGGAATCGTGCCGAGGTGCTGCCTGAGGACGCTCGTCGGCAGCGTCGCCAGCCGCTTCGAGATCTCGCTGTCGGGATCATCGATCCGGCCGAAGACGCGGGCGCCTGTCGGACAAGCCTCGACGCAGGCCGGCTGTTCGTTCCGCATCACGCGGTGGTAACACCAATTGCATTTGTCGGCGACATTCGTCTCGTGGTTCATGTATCGAATGCCGTACGGGCAGGCTTGGACGCAGTAGCCGCAGCCGATGCAGCGATCGGCGTCGACCAACTCGATCCCTTCCGGACTCTTGATCGAGGCGTGCACCGGGCAGACCTGGTTGCACGGCGCATCGACACATTGGTTGCAAAGCTTGGGAACGAAGTAGGCGCGGAGGACATCCTCGGCCTCCGGCTGGGCCTCGCCCGAAGCCGCGTATCCGATCTCAGGAACGAGGTCGACCTCGACCCGGCCGTCCTTGAAGTGGACGTAGCGTTCCACCCACGTTCGCGCCTGTCCTTCCGGCACGCTGTTCTCGACGCGGCAGGCGGTGAGGCACTTCCCTGCACCGGTGCACTTCGTCGTATCGATGAGGAAGCCGTACATCGGCTTCTTCGCATGGGGGTGGCTGCCGCCCTGGGGCGCTGCGGCAGAGGACGATTCATCGCCGGCCATGGCTCCCGGCAACAACGTCAACGACATCGCCCCGAGCGTGAGGGTGGTGGCGGTTTTGAGAAACTCCCGGCGGGAAGTTTCGCTCGCCTGATCGGGGCGGGCTGTGCTGCAGCCGCCTGAGGCACACCCGCCGGTCGCACAGCCCCCCGAGGCGCAGCCGCCTGCGGCGCTCGTTGCAGACATCGGGAGGATCGGTAGCTCGAAGAGGCTCATGGTGCACATCCTGGCCCTGGGGGCGACGGCATGGTTCGATCAGGGAGCCGTGTCGTGCCCACCATGGCATTCGAAGCAGGTTTCCTCGGCGAGCGGCTCGGAAGCCCCTTGCTCCTCGAGGTGGAGGGCGACGTCGATCTTCTTGAAATCGGCCGGCATCCCCACCACCGCCGCGTGGCACGACAGGCACGTGGCCCGATCCTTCGTAACGTAGAGATCGATGTTCGTGAGGAAGTCGCCATCCCACTCCGCGGCCGGCGGGAGCGTGATCGACGGATCTACCGCCGCCCTTCTCGCCGTCGCCACATGCTCGACGGCGTGACCGTGGCAGTGAGCGCAGCGAACCGCCTCGTGCAACGTGCCGGCACGCTCGTGCTCCACCGACTCATGACAGGCATGGCAGGTCGCATCGGACTGAAACAGGCTCGGGCGGGCGGCGATGTCGTCGAGCGCCGAGGCCCGGTAAGGACCCGTCCGCCCGAAGTCGTCGGGCACAAGCTCTCGTCGCACGACCATGCCAACGAGCCCGACGGCCGCCAGGAAGGCGCCGAGGGCCCAGAGGTGTCGCGTGTCGTTAAACGAGGTCATCGCGGATCCCAGTCTGGGGCGATTCAGTCGCAGAGGCATGTGCCGCCGTCCGGCCCCCGAGCAAAACAGGATGATTCTATCCCGATCGATCGAGGGTCGCAATCCGCAGGGGCCGTGGACCGTACCATGAAGCCGATTCCGGGCGGTGCATCGATTCGAGCGCCGCTTCCCTCCGTCGCGCGAGGAAGACACTGCATGGCAACGCTGGCTCCGGGCCCGGTTATCAGACGTGGTCGACGACATCCGCCGCCTGGCATCGACGAGGAGATCGCGATCGGCTTCCAATCCACTGTCTCTCTCCCTGCGACGCGCGACGCCGTCCTTTCCATCGTCGCGCGTCTCGTGCCCTTCTTGCTCCTCCTCGCGCCGGCGATCGTCCTCGGCCAGCCCTTTCACGCCAGCGACGCCACGGCGCCGGGAGATGCGATGATTGACCGCTGGCTCGCCACGCGGACAACGCGCATCGAGCGGACGATCGGCGATGATCTCCTCCCCCTCGACGCGACACGGCAGGAGCGGCTCCGTGCCGAATACCTCTCCATGCTCGGGCTCGATCCGCTGCCGGCCCGGACGCCGCTCGGAACGACCGTCACCGGACGCCTCGAGGGGGATGGCTACACCGTCGAGATGCTCCATTACCGGAGCCTCCCCGGCCTCATCGTGACCGCCAATCTGTGGCGGCCCACGGCGCCGCCGCCCGAAGGCGGATATCCGGGAATCGTTTATTGCTGTGGCCACTCCGGACGCGGACGCAATGGCAACAAGACCGCCTTCCAGGACCACGGCATCTGGTTTGCCCGCCACGGCTATGTCTGCCTCGTCGTCGACACCCTCCAACTCGGCGAGATCGCCGCCACGCACCATGGCACCTACCGTGAGGGGCGATGGTGGTGGCAATCCCGCGGCTACACCCCGGCCGGCGTGGAATGCTGGAACGGAATCCGCGCCATCGACCTCCTTGTCGACCGCGCCGACGTCGATCCAAACCGGATCGGCGTCACGGGGATCAGCGGCGGCGGGGCGGCAACGCTCTGGATTGCCGCCGCCGACGAGCGGGCGAAGGTGGCGGTGCCGGTGAGCGGGATGGCCGACCTCACCGCCTACGTTGCCGACGGTTGTGTCGATGGCCACTGCGACTGCATGTTTCTCGTGAACAGCTTTCAATGGCCCTGGACACGGATCGCCGCGCTCGTCGCCCCCCGTCCGCTCCTGTTCATCAACAGTGACGCCGATCCGATCTTCCCGATGAGCGCCAACGAGCGCGTGGCGGCGATCCTCGAGCGGGTCTATGCACTTCATGGTGCCGGTGACCGCTTCGACGCCCAGGTCAGCCTCGGTGGACACGCCTACCGCGCTGACATCCGCGCCGGCGCGTATCGCTTTCTCGGCTCCTATCTCCAAGCTGATCCGCGCCCGGTCACCGATGGCGAAATCGACCTTGTCGACGAGCGCGGGGCCACGCCCGTTCACCCGATCCCGCCGGAACGCCTCCGCGTCTTTCCAGTCGACGCCGATATCCCCGCCGATCAGCTCAACACCACGATCGACGCGCACTTCGTCCCGCTGGGACGCCCCGAGCCGCCGCGGCCGGGTAGCTTCGAAGCCTGGCGCGGCCGATTGCTCGACGCCCTCCGCCGGCAGACGTTCGGTGATCTCGCTGATCTCCCGGCAAGCTCGGCAGTCGAACGCCCCGCCAATGGCCCGTGGCGCATCGAGAGCGAGCCGGGGCTGTTTGTCGAGCTGTTCCCCCCCACGGCCGCGGCCCTTACCACGGCGACGCGTCATCGACTTCTCGTCCGCGGGGACGACACGGCGATCCCCGCCACGGCGGAAGAGGGCGAGGCCCTCTGGCAGCTCGACCCGCGCGGCGTCGGAGCCGGGCGGTGGACACGGCGGAATCCCCCCAACCACGTCGAGCGGTCGATGGCGCTGCTCGGCGACACTGTCGCCGGCGGGCAGGTGCGCGACACGCTCGCTGCGTTGGCGGTGATCCGCGCGGCCGATCCCGACGGCAGCAGCCCGAGGCCGATTGATGTGGCCGGCTCGGGGGCCGCAGGGCTCGTCGCTGCCTACGCGGCGATCTTCTCCCCGCTGGTCGCCACGGTCGCTCTCGACCATCCCCCATCGACCCACATGGCCCCCGACGCGCCCGCGTTTCTCAACATTCTCCGCGTTGCCGACGCGCCGACGTTGCTCGGCCTGATCGCGCCGCGACCGCTCTCGATCCGCACGGCCACCCCCCAGGCCTTCGCCGACACCCTCTCGCTCTACACCGCGGCGGGCTCTCCGGAAACCTGCACCGTCTCGCCGGTGGACTGAAAGCCCCGAAGCTTGGCCTGTCTCAGCCGATCGCCTTGGCGATGAGGAACGCGGCCGAAGCCGCCAGCCCACCGACGAGCACCGTCTGCCAGGCGCTCCGCCAGGGGTGGCTGGTGGTGAATCGCCCCTTGATATAGCCGAAGACGAGGAGGGCCAGGAGCGTCACCGCCACCGACCAGGCCAGCGCCACAGGCACCTCCGACACGAGCGCATACGGGGAGAGAGGAACGAGGCCCCCGGCGACGTAGGCGCCGGCGATCGTCATCGCGCTGCGTGAGGCGCGGCGCGGATCGGGCTCCTCGAGCCCCAGCTCGAAACGCATCATGAAGTCGACCCACCGCTGCTTGTCGGTGCGGATCGAGTTGGTGACCTTGTGCGCGTCTTCGGCAGAGAGGCCGTAGGTGCGGAGGACGTCCTCCACTTCCTGGGCCTCCCGTTCCGGGACCTCCTCCACCTCGCGCTCCTCACGGAGTCGCTCGGCCGCGAAATGCTCGACATCGGTGCGTGCCGCCAGATAGCCGCCGAGGCCCATGGCAATCGCGCCGGCCGCCACCTCGGCGAGCCCGGCAGTCATGATGATGCTGCTGGATTCCACCGCGCCCGACAACCCCGCCGCGAGCGCAAAGGGCACCGTCAGGCCGTCCGACATCCCGATGACGATGTCGCGCACCGACTCGGAATCCTCGAAATGCTCCTCGTGATGCGGGGCGTGACGGTCGGCCGAATGGTGAAGGTGGGTGTCGAGTTTTTCGTGGCTCATGGAGCGTTCCCGGAGAAGGGTGCCGGCGCGGGGGTGGCACGGTCGAGGAGAGCGAGTTCCGCCGTCAAGCCAGGGCCGAAGGCCATCGCGAAGCAGCGATCGGCGTCGGTCGTGGCCAGCAGGTCACGGAGGATGAAGAGGATCGTGGCGCTCGACATGTTGCCATGTTCTGCGAGCACCACCTGCGAGGCCATGAGGGCGCCGGGGGAAAGGTCGAGGCCACGCCGATGGCGTCGAGGATCCGCGGTCCGCCGGGGTGGACAGCCCAGGCCCCGATGTCGGCGATGCCGAGCCCCTCCGCGGCGAGCGTCTCTTCCACCAAGCCCCGGATCCCCCGCTCGAGTAGCCCGGACACGCGCGGGGAGAGCGTCATCCGGAAGCCGTGATCGCCGATCTCCCAGCGCATGTCCCCGCTCGAATCGGGGAGGATCGACGACCACTGCCGCCGCACCCGCCATCCGTCGCGTGGGGGACCGTCGGCAGCCGCCACGAGCGCCGCTGCGCCATCGGCAAAGATCGCGTTGGCGACGACGAGGTCGCCGCGGCGACCGTACTGGAAGTGGAGGCTGCAGAGCTCGACGGCGACGACGAGGACCACGCTCCGCGGGTCGGCCGCAAAGGCGCCGGCAACCCGCAAGCTGTTGAAGGCGCCGTGGCATCCCATGAAGCCGACGTGCGTCCGGGCGACGGAGGGGGAGAGCCCGAGATCGGCGACGAGTTGGAGATCGACCCCCGGATTGGCAAAGCCCGTGCAGGAACAGGTCACCAGATGGGTGATCCTTCCGGCATCAACACCGGACAGGGCCAGAGCCTCGCGTGCCGCGGCGACGGCGAGCCTTCCTGCTTCTGCCGCATAGCGCTCCATTCGGGCCGAGGTCGTCGGCCCCTCGTCCTCCGGCCCGGTGGCCGGCGGGAAGAATTGCTGCAAGGCTCCGTCGGCGGCGGGCGTCTCGAGGAGCACCGACCCACGCGTGCGGATCCTGGTCTGGTGGTACATGGCCGCCAGGGAGCGTTCCCGGCCCGGCGGCAAGTTCCCGAACGACGCGGCCATGGCGGCGGCATCGTCCTGGGTGATCCGGTGGGGGGGCGAGGCGGTGGCGATGGAGAGGATCGCGAAGCTCATCGTTGGCCTCCCCGGCCGCCGGCACCTATGAACAGCGGCACGATCCGCGCGGCGAGGCCCGGCGCGATCCGGGCGGAAGCCACGGCGGCCGTCACGATCGCCGGGCTCTGCAGCCATGACGTCACGCGCCGGCAGCGCGCGTGGGGCACGACGAAATGGCGATGATGCGCCCCGGCGTACATCTCGCCGACGCGAGCCCCGCCGGCTTCTTGGAGGATCGTATCGGCCGCGATCCGGGCGCTGGACAGGGCCCAGCCGATCCCCTCGCCGGTGAACGGCTCGACATACGCGGCCGCATCGCCAACCCGGAGGATGAGCCCTCCCTCCGCGGACGGCGGGAGGCGGCGCGTGAGCGGGGGCGTGGCGGTATACCGGGCGGCATGGAGGGCGTCGGCGAGGCGCGGGGAAAGCGCATCCGGAGTCGAGCCGAGCACCGCAAGAACCGCGCCAGCCGCCCCTCCGCCGCCCCGCACCGCCTCACGGTCGATCGCCGCGGCCACGTCGATCCGGCCATCCTCGAGGCGGACAATCCCGCAGTAGCCTTGGCGCCCCACCATCATGCGGAGCTCGCCGGGGGGGAGATCGACACAGTCAGCGGGAAGCTTCGCTCCGATGCCGATCAGGCAGCGCTTCCCGGCGGCGCCCGGGCCCCGGCGTTGTTGAATCGCATCCACGTTGGTGTCCCCGCGGACTCGATCGACAAGCCCCGTGGCCAGCACGCAGCGATCGGCTCCGATCGTCGCGACGGCTCCATCGGCAACGCTCCTCAGGGTCACGCTCACGGCGGTCCCGTCGCGCGTCGTGACGGAAACGACATCGACCCCAGGAAGCCAATCGACGCCGGCCGCAACGGCCGCCTCGACGATCGCCGTGTCGAGCGTTTCCCGCGACAGCACTCCCCCGCCGCCCACTGCGACCCGGGCTGTCCATCCGCCAGAGGAGAGTGCGAGCGTGGCGAGCGGAATCGGCACGCCAGCAGCGAGAGGCAGGGCGAGCCGGGCGAGCTCTCCGATCGCGACCGGCGACAGACAACACCCGCACACCTTGCCGCGCGGCATGCCGCCTCGGTCAACGAGCAGGACGCGCAACCCTTCCCGTGCCAGCCGCAGACTCGTGGCCGCGCCGGCCGGCCCGGCGCCGACGACGATGCATGCCCAGGGGCCGAGCGCGGCGCCCAGCGTGGTCGTTCCCGGGACCGTGGTAGGAGACGTGTTCATCGATCCTCCCCCAAGGCGCGCCACACGATCACGACGCGCTCGGGCCAGACGCGCCGCACGGTCGCGCCCCGGAGGCCGACCGACTCCAGCAGCGCCCGGTATTCCGCCGGGGTCCGGGCCGCACGGACGGAGCGTGGCCCATCGACCCTGGCCACCCTTGATCCCGTCAGGAAGAGCGTGGCGACATGCGCGAGGAACAGCCCTGCCGGGCTGCGAATCAGATCGGAGATGACGATCCCGCGGCGGGCGGCCGACGCCATGACACGGAGGAGTTGGCGGGCGTCGTCGTCGTCGAGGTGATGAAGGAAGAGCGAACTCACGGCCACGTCACAGGGGGGGCAGCCCTGCGCCGTGACGTCGCGGAGCAGGAACGTCGCCGGGCTGCCGAGGCGGGCGGCGAGGTCGCGGGCGCGCTCGATGGCCCGCGGACTGATATCGATGCCGGTGATCGCCACCGCTTGCCACCGCGCAGCTCCCCGCAGCCGGCGGGCAAGATCGATCGTCACGTCGCCGCCGCCGCTGGCGACATCGATCACCTCGAGCCCGGCTCCACGCTCTTCTTGGCCGTCGGCCAGGGCCACGACGCCCGCGGCGAGCCGCGCGGTGGTCAGGGAGAGGGTGTTGATCCTGCCGAGGGCGACGAGGGCCCGGAGGTGGTCGGCCTCGGCAAGCGCCGGGTCGTCCATCAGTTCGGGCTCACGGACACGTGGGATCGACCAAAAGCGCACGGGCAAGCTCGGTGAGGAAAACAACGGCACGAAAGCTGCCGAAGGCATCAGGGCACGCGGGCGAGGGGCCCCAGCGGCACTCAAGGGTAACCGGGAACACGGGTCTGATGTGCCCGATATTCGTCACCGAGGGACAGCGCACGTGGCGAGGGGGCATCGATGACCACAGCCGATCAGACTCGCCCCGGTGGACAAACCGGTCATCATCCACCGCCGCTCGTGGCGGGCACGGCCTGCTCGGCGGGGAGCCGACCGGCCGGCGGCTGGGCCGTCGGCGCGGTCAGGTCGGCTGCCCGCCCCGCCACGGGGGTGGCGGCGATGCGGATGTCGCCATGAATCACCAGCTCGTCCGTCAC
>Ga0114978_10002387_pt1 | contig 15447 bp, 14 predicted proteins | sample S_140212_EF_Meta_FD_87027 | JGI IMG/M metagenome (GOLD analysis project Ga0114978, IMG submission 87027) | Freshwater microbial communities from Lake Simoncouche, Canada to study carbon cycling - S_140212_EF_MetaG | ecosystem: Environmental > Aquatic > Freshwater > Lake | place: Lake... | reverse complement strand
CGACCACCGAGATCCTCTCGTGACTCTAGCTTTGGCGTGTGCTCTCCCTGTCTGGGGCACTCTCTTTACTATTGAGCTCGCTGTCTGCCGTGGAGATGATCAGGCGGACGCCGCCGAGGTCTGCGATGCCGACGGCAAAGGAGACGCGAGTGCGCGTGGAGGTCTTGTCGAAGATGACGGCCACCGTCTGAGGGCCGGCAAGGGGGCGCTCGCTCCAGCGGTCGGCTTTCAAGCGCGCGGCGAGATCCAGAATCTCGGATTGCTCGGCGGGCGTGATGTCGTCATCGCGAAGAAAATGCCGGGTCATAATTACTGCTTTCTGGCTCGGAGCTAAAGGGTAAGTCTAGGACGACAGCGGCCCTAAGGGGCGAGGGCGTCAGTCGGGGACGACTTCGGTTCCGCTGCCGGACTGCGTGAAGATTTCGAGAAGGATGGAGTGCGGGATGCGGCCGTCGATGATGGCGGCCTTGGCAACACCACCGCGAACGGCTTCGAGGCACGCGCTCATCTTGGGAATCATCCCCGATTCGAGCGAGGGCAGAAGGGTTTCCAGTTCGGCCGCCGTGATCATGGAGACCAAGGAGTCGCGGTTAGGCCAGTCGCTGTAGAGCCCCTGCACGTCGGTGAGGATGACGAGTTTGGCGGCGCCCAGGGCGACAGCGAGCGCGGCGGCGGCGGCATCCGCGTTGACATTCAAGGATTGCCCGGGAGTGTCTTTATCGGGCGCGATGGAGGAGACGACGGGAATACGGCCGGCGTCGATGAGGGCGTGGACGGCATCGGGGTTCACTCCGACAACATCGCCCACGAGCCCGAGGTCCACCATTTCGCCGTCGATGAGAACGCCACGACGTTCCCCCGCAAACAGTCCGGCGTCTTCGCCCGAGATCCCGGCGGCGAGCGGGCCGTGTTCATTCATGTGCCCCACCAGATCACGACTGACTTGGCCGGTGAGCACCATGCGCACAACATCCATGGCTTCGGGGCTGGTTACCCGGTATCCCCCGCGAAACTCGCTCTCAATCCCCAGGCGTTCCAGCATCTTGGAGATCTGCGGGCCACCACCGTGCACCACGACGGGCTTGATGCCCACGGTGCGCAGATAAACCATGTCTTCAGCGAAGGCGCGGGTGAGCTCTTCACTGACCATGGCGTTGCCGCCAAACTTGACCACGATGATTTCGTCGCGGAACTTCTTCAGCCACGTGAGCGACTCAATCAGCGTTGCGGCTTTGACCGCAGCGGCGGCGTCTTCATCGGTGCGAATTTCAGTCATGGAGTGCTTTCAGGATGACGCACGCGATTAGCTCGCGTAGGCGCTGTTTTCGTGCACGTAGTCGTGCGTGAGATCGTTGGTCCAGATGGTGGCGGATGCGGGGCCGGCCTTGATGTCAATTACAACATCGACGGCGCGCGGCGAGAGGTCGACGAGGTCGCGCGACTCCCCCGGCTCCCCGGCGATGCACAGCTTCACGCCGTTGAAGGCGACATCCACGTTATAGGGGTCAAAGGTTGCCTGGGTGGTTCCGACGGCGGCCAACACGCGGCCCCAGTTGGGATCGTTGCCAAACATCGCGGCCTTGAACAAGTTGCTGCGGGAAACAGCGCGAGCCACCTCGACCGCTTCGTCTTCACTCACGGCGCCGGTGACGGTGATGGTGATGTCGTGGCTGGACCCTTCGGCATCCGCCTGCAACTGCAACGCCAGGTCTTGGCAGAGTGCCGTGAGCTGGAGCGTGAAGTCATCGACGGTGGGTTCATGGCCGGATGCCCCAGAAGCCATGAGCGTGACCGTGTCATTGGTGGACATGCAGCCGTCGGAGTCAAGGCGATCAAAGGTGACGCGCGTGGCCTGACGAAGCGCGGCATCGAGGTCGGCGCTGCTGAGAACGGCATCGGTGGTGATGACGACCAACATGGTCGCCAGGCCCGGCGCGAGCATTCCGGCGCCTTTGGCCATGCCGCCAATGGTGTAATCAGCGCCGTCAACGGTGAGTGCGGAAACCGTGCGCACCGATAGCTTGGGAACCGAGTCGGTGGTCATAATCGCGTGAGCGGCATCAATGCCAGCCTGAGCGGATGTTGCCCCACCGGTCAAGATTTCGAGACCTGCGTCCCAGACGCCGGTCTTCAGCTTGTCGAGATCGAGCTGTTCACCGATGAGGCCCGTGGAGCAGACCAGAACGTCACCCGCAGAGATGGACAGGCGTTCAGCGACCGCTTCGGCGGTGGCGTGAGTCGTCTGGAATCCGCGCGCACCGGTGTAGCAGTTGGCTCCGCCGGAGTTAAGTACGATCGCATCCGCAATGCCATCGGCCATGACCTGCTGGCTCCACAGCACGGGGTTGGCCTTGCAACGGTTACTCGTGAAGACCGAGGCGACGTTTTTCAGGGGCCCGCGGTTTTGAACCAGAGCGAGGTCTTTCTTGCCCGTGGATTTCAGCCCGCAGGCGACTCCAGCGGCGAGAAATCCGGCGGCGGCGGTGACACTCATTTTTGTGCTCTTTTCACAGGGACAACGATCACGGGGCGACTCCATTGACGGGGAGTCCCGTTGCCTCAGGAATTCCGAGAGCGATATTGGCGGATTGGATGGCGGCCCCAGCGGTTCCTTTAACAAGGTTGTCGAGGGCGCTGATGACAACGACGCGACCCACAGGCACGTCGAGCGCGAGCCCGATTAGGCAGGTGTTGGCGCCAAGGGTGTCCGCGGTGCGGGGAAATTGCCCCAGCGGCAACACCTGAACGAATGGCTCATTTTCGTAGGCGGCGCTCCACGCAGCATGCAACTGCTCCAGCGTGACGCCTTCTTTGATGCGAGCGGATGAGGTGGCCAGTATTCCGCGGGCCATGGGGACCAGAACCGGCGTCATCGAAACGGACACTTCGTGGGCTCCGGCCTTACGCAAGTTCTGAGCGATTTCGGGGGTGTGCCGGTGTATTCCCCCGACGGCATACGCACTGGCCGAGCCCATGATTTCGCTGGCGAGAAGGTCGACTTTCAGGCTCTTGCCGGCGCCCGAGGGGCCGACGCTCAAGACCGAGACGATATCCGTGGATTCGATGAGGTCCGCGCGAATTCCGGGAGCAATGGCAAGGGAGACCGCGGAGGCGTTGCAACCGGGCGCCGCGATGCGCTTGACTCCGCGCAGGTTGTCGCGTTGCGTTCCGTCATTTGCCAAAGGAAGTTCGGGAATTCCGTAGGCCCACGACGGGGAGTGATTGCCGCCATAAAAGGCATCCCAGTCTTGGGGGTCATCAAGGCGATGATCGGCTCCACAATCCACCACGAGGGTGTCCTGGCTCAGTTGCACAGCAAGGGCAGCGGAGGCACCGTGGGGAAGCGCTAAAAAGACAACGTCGTGGCCGGCAAGATTCTCGGCCGTCGTATCCTGCAAAACGATGTCACCAAAGCTGCGAAGGTGCGGTTGCACGTCAATGAGGCGCTGGCCCGCGTTGGAATGCGCCGTTACCGTGCGCACCTCAAACTCGGGGTGGGCGGCAAGCAAGCGCAACACCTCTCCTCCGGCGTAACCAGAGGCACCCGCAACGGCAACCGAGAAAGTCATGACTCAAATCTAGCGGTCGTTAGCGGGTCAGGGCCTTCGTACGCGGCGTAAACACCGCAATGTAGATGCCGGCGACGATGGCGACGGCGGCCGAAATCCCCAACGGAATGATTCCGTCACCCGGACCCACGCTCCAGAGAAGCCCCGCCCAGATGGAGGCAAGCAGAATCGCGAACCCGCCGAACCCCTGAAGGCGTGCCTGAGCCTGCAGTTGCTGATGTTCGGGAGCGAGCTTCGAGGCCCATGATTTGCCCACCGTGTCGTTGACCGCCGCAAAACCGCCATAGACAATCACGAGCCCGATGGCGATGGCCGGTTCGGAGGTGAGAGCAAGCCCGCCATACGCAATCGCGAAGCACGCGAGGCCCAGAGCGTAGACAAATTGCGGGGGGAAACGATCCGCCAGGGCTCCGGCCGGAAAGCTGAGAAGGGCATAGGAGATGTTGAAGATCAGGTAGGCCCCGACCACTGAAGTGACGGAGAACCCCTGGAGACTGAGGTGCAGGAGAATCAGTGCATCCGGAAAATTGGCCACGGCAAAAATGCTCAGCACCGTTATGAGCCGGGCTAACGGTGCCGGAAGGGGACCCGCGAGTTTCACCGGGACGGCGGGGGTGGCAGAGGAGGCAGAGGAAGCAGACGTGAGGGCTCCTGCGGTAGGAGCCCGGCGAGGACGTTTCTCGTTGTCTTTGACGAGAAGAACGAGGAAGGGTGAAATTACGGCAGGGATGACGGCGATCCACAGGATGATGCGCAGGTTTTCATCGAAGAACCCCAGCAGCACGAGCGCAATGGCGGGGCCAACAACGGCGCCAAGAGTGTCGGCGGTGCGGTGGAATCCGAGAACCCTGCCACGCTGACTGCGCTCCGTCCCCAGAAAGAGAATCGTGTCGCGGGGGGCCGACCGAAGCCCTTTGCCAAAACGATCCGTCACTCTCCCGAGCAGAACAAACGGCCAGGAGAATGACAGGGCGATGATGACCTTACCGAGGGCCGCGCCGGCGTAGCCCAGAATCACGGCGACCTTGCGGGGCATAAACCTATTGATCTGATCGCTGAAGAGTTTGGTCGTCGCGGCCGTTCCTTCGGCAAGCCCCTCGATGATTCCGACGACAGCCGCGGGAGCTCCAAGAACGCTATTCAAAAAGATAGGCATGATCGGGTACAGCATTTCGCTCGCCGCATCCTGCAAGAACGACACCCACGACAGGGTCCACACGTTGCGACTCAACCACCGCGGGCGCCGCGATGGACGCGTGGCTGATCGTTCACCGTTCATGCGCTCGATGCTACTCCCGCCCGAGACCACTGGCGGGATTCCGGGATTGCCCGGGCAATCTGCCTTCGGCGGGGATCTTCGAGGGCGCCTAAACGCAACCGTTATTCGCGGATTGTGGCTCCGAAGCGGGATGCTGCCAGGGCAACGCCGGCATCTTTGGACTCGGTCGCTTCAGCAGCGGTCAGGGTGCGATCGGAAGCGCGGAATCGCAACGCGAACGTCAGTGAGCGAGAACCGTCGACAACGCCGGCGCCCTCATACACGTCGACCAAACGAGCGTCTTCCAGAAGTTCTCCGGCCCCCTCGATGACGGCGGCCAAAACATCCGTTGCGGGAATGCTCGAAACCACAACCAGGCTCAGGTCCTGGGTGGCGGCCGGCATGGTCTGGATGTCGTGGGCGCGATTCGGGACACCGGCGTGAGCGATGATGGCGTCGAGATTGATCTCGAAGGCGGCAACAACGCGAGGCAGGTGGAACTCCTCGGTGAGCGAGGGCAGGAGTTCCCCGGCGAAGCCGACGACTTCAGCCGTTGCGACACCGTTCGCGCCCGCTATGACGACCTCGGCTGTGCGGCCGGGGTGGAATGCCTTGTGGGTGCCCTGCCGAACCACAAGCGAAACTCCCGCGGCCAGCGCCATCTGCTGAACGGTCGCCAGCGCATCCTGCCAATCAAAAGCGACAGGCTTCTGGCCCGGCTGACGTTCGAGAGCATCGCCGATGAGGACACCAGAAACGAAGCGAGGCTGAGGTGGAATAGCCGCGTGAAGCGCGGCCTCCTGCTCGGTCGTGGGACGAACGGCACCGGCGAGGAGCCCGTGACCGTAGGCGACTCCGGCGGCGGGCAAGAACACCAGGCCGGTTTCAAACAGGGACACACTGGTGAGACCGCGTGATCGGTTGCGGGCGGCCGTGGCCAGCAACCCGGGCAGCAGCGAAGTGCGCATGTTGCCCTGTTCGCTATCCAAAGGGTTCACAAGGGTGACCTGGGGAATGCTCGCCGCAGCGGCGTCACCAAAGGTGTTGTTGGTGCCCTCGTCAAGGAAGGGGTAGCTCAAGATTTCGGTGTGGCCCGTGGCGGCGAGCGTTTCGCTCACGCGACGACGCACCTGCTGGGCCACGGTGTAACCGCGCCCGGGAGGAGCAACGGGAAGGACGGCGGGAATCAGGTCGTAGCCCACAATGCGAGCAACCTCTTCGGCCAGTGTCCACTTGTCGGTGAGGTCGGGGCGCCAGGATGGCGGGGTAACGCTCAGCGCCTGCCCCATGGCGGAGTCAGAAGCCGATGCCACCAGCGTCGCGCCGATTTCGATCAGGGAGGAGCTAATTTCCTCGTCCGTGTATTCGTAACCGATGAGGCCCGAGACGAATCCCGCAGGAAGTTCGATGGCGGTGGCAGGCTTCGTCGTGTTCAAAACCGAACCGGCATCGTCGATGGTGCCACCGGCGAGGTCCACGAGAAGTTGCGCAACTCGACCAGCCGCGACAGCCGCGACCTGCGGGTCTACACCGCGCTCGAAACGACGCGATGCCTCGGAGGGAAGCTTGTGACGGCGTGCGGAACGAGCAATGGATACGGGGTCAAAGTTGGCGGCCTCAATGAGAACGTTGCGGGTCGCATCCGTTATCTCGGTAGTGGCGCCGCCCATGACGCCGGCCAGTCCGATGGGGCCCGAGCCGTCCGTGATGAGCAGGTCTTCGACGCTCAGAGTGCGCACCTGGTTGTCGAGGGTCTTAATCTTCTCGCCTGCGGTTGCGCGACGCACGACGATGCCGCCGGTGAGGGTGTCGAGGTCGTAGCCGTGCAGGGGCTGGCCAAGCTCAAACATGACGTAGTTCGTGATGTCCACGATGAGCGAGATGGAACGCACGCCGGCAAGCTTGAGACGGGCCACCATCCATGGCGGTGTGGGCTTGGTCGCATCAACGCCGCGAACAACGCGGGTAACGAAAACGGATGCTCCGACCCGCCCACGAATGGGCGCGTCATCGACGACGGTCACGGGAAACTCGGTGCCAAACGTGGTGGCCACGGGGGCGGCTCCGGTGGCAGGAAGATGCACCGCGGGGTCGCGGAAAGCGGCTCCGGTGGAGTGGGCATATTCGCGGGCAACGCCACGGATAGAGAAGGCGTAGCCACGGTCGGGCGTGACGTTGATTTCGACAGCAGCATCACCCAGACCGAGGAGCACGAGCGCATCGGAACCAACCTCGGGGTCGACGCCCATTTCGGCGAGACGAACAATGCCATCGTGGCCTTCGCCGAGACCGAGCTCTTTGGCGGATGCCATCATGCCGTCGGATACGTGACCGTAGGTCGTACGCGCCGCAATGGGGAACGGGCCGGGAAGCACGGAACCGGGTAGGGTGACGACGACCTTGTCACCGACGAAGAAGTTTCCGGCACCGCAGACGATGCCGTGAACGGCATCCCCGCCATCGGCGGCCTTCTGACCATCGGCCGCAACGCGAACCTGGCACCAGCGAATAGTCTTACCGTTGCTCTGGGGTTCCTCTTCAAAGGAGAGCACCTCTCCCACAACGATGGGGCCGCTCAGGGCAAAATCATGCAGATCTTCTTCTTCGAAGCCGACCTTCACCAGAGCCTCGTGAACGTGCTCGGGGGTGGTGCCGGGCTCGAGATCAACGTACTCGGCAAGCCAACTCAACGGGATGCGCATCAGACAACCATTCCAAACTGCTGGCTGAAGCGAACGTCGCCCTCGACCATGTCGTGCATGTCGCCGACCTCATTACGGAACATGAGCGTGCGTTCCACACCCATGCCAAAAGCGAAGCCCGAGTAGACCTCGGGGTCAATTCCTGCCGAGCGAAGCACGTTCGGATTGATCATTCCGCACCCGCCCCACTCGATCCAGCGAGCACCGCCCACGAAGGTGGGGTGCCACACGTCGAGCTCGGCGCTCGGCTCAGTGAACGGGAAGTAGTTGGGGCGCAGGCGAATCTTGGCACCCTCGCCAAACATCAGGCGCGCAGCGTGTTCCAGCGTTCCGCGTAGGTGGGCCATAGTCAGACCCTTGTCAATGGCCAGGCCCTCGAACTGGGTGAAGACAGGCGTATGTGTAGCATCCAGTTCGTCGGTGCGGTACACGCGACCGGGAGCCAAAATGTAGATCGGAACCTCACGCTCGAGCATGGTGCGAACCTGCACGGGTGAGGTGTGCGTGCGCAACACGAGGTGTGCGTCGGCGGGCTCTACAAAGAAGGTGTCTTGCATCGCACGTGCGGGGTGATCTTCATCGAAGTTCAGCGCGTCAAAGTTGAACCATTCGCTCTCCAGCTCGGGACCCTCGGAGATCTCCCAGCCCATACCGACGAATGCATCGCAAATGCTTTCTTGCAACAACATGAGCGGATGCCGCGCTCCGGCGCTCCAGCGGCTCGCTGCCGCGGTGACGTCCACCCGTTCGGCAGCAAGCTGGGCGTGCTGCTCGACGACGAGAATCTCTTCCTCGCGGCTGGCAAAAGCTGCGGCGACCTGCCCCTTGGCCTGCCCCATCAACTTGCCAGCTTCGGCCTTGGCCTCGGGAGCGACCGAGCGCATCAACGCATTCAGCTGCGATAGCGGCGATGTCTCACCGAGGTGAGCGGTTCGCACGGCCTTCAGCGCGGCGGAATCAGCGGCCGCAGCGATGGCGGCGAGCGCCTCGCTGACGGCAGCGTTTACGGCAGATTCGGTGATTTCAGTAGGGGCAGACACGAGACCCAAGCTTACTTTGTGCGCTCAGCACATTCCGCGATGTTTCGTGAGCCCTCACTCTCAAAACGTGACGCGCGCGCATCAGACTCTCGTCGGAAACAAAATGGATACATCGCATGTGCTAGATTCTGGGAGTTTCCTGCTACGAAATTTAATTTGTCCAACAGAAAGGTTTTCAGTGTCTAACACTCCCCCTGCTACTGCCTCCGAAAGCGCCGATGCTTCCGGAATTGAACAATTCGGTTACACCCAAGAACTGAAGCGCACCCTGTCGTTCGGCGACCTCGTCGTCTACGGTTTGATCTTCATGGTGCCCATCGCACCGTTCGCCATCTTTGGTGGCGTCTTCCAAGCATCCGGTGGCATGCCACCTCTGGTGTACATCATCGCTTTGGCAGCAATGTTGCTGTCCGCAAACTCCTACGCCCAAATGGCGCAGGCCTTCCCCATGTCGGGATCGGTCTACACCTACGCCGGTCGCGGTATCGCTCGTCCCGTCGGTTTTGTTGGCGGATGGATGATCCTGTTGGACTACATCCTCATTCCTGCTCTGTTGTATTTAGCAGCCGCGCTGGCCATGAGTGGTCTGATTCCCTTCATCCCGCTGTGGGCATGGCTCGTTGCCTTCATCGCGCTCAACACCCTCATCAACTACCTCGGTATTCAACTCACCGCCTTGGTAAATAAGTGGATGCTGTTGTTCGAACTCGTTGTGTTGGTCATCTTCTTGGTTATCGGCATTGTCGCTGTGGCGCAGGGTAAGGGCGCAGGCTTCAGCTTCACGTCCTTCTTCAACCCCGAGACGTTCACGTTGCCCTTGATCTTCGGAGCGACCTCGATTGCTGTTCTGTCTTTCCTGGGCTTTGATGCCATCTCCACGATGGCTGAAGAGAACAAGGGCTCGAGCAAGCAGCTCGGTCGTTCAATGTTTGCGGCCCTCCTCCTCGTTGGTGTGTTGTTCGTTGTTCAGACGTGGGTTGCCTCGATGCTCGTTGAGGATCCTGCTGCTTTGATCAAGGATGGCGATCCCCTCGGAACCGCGTTCTACCAGGCTGCCGCGAACGCTGGTGGTCCTTGGATGTTTGCCCTCACCGCAATCACGACAGCAATCGCCTGGGGTTTCGCGAACGCACTGGTCGCACAGGCGGCAACGTCACGTCTCCTCTTTGCGATGGCTCGCGACGGTCAACTGCCCAAGTTCCTGAGCAAGGTCAGCAAGCGTCACAGCGTTCCCGTCAACGCCACCTATTTGGTTGCTGGAATCTCGCTCGTTCTGGGTATCTACCTCACGATCTTGCCCGATGGTCTCATCGCCATCTCGGCACTGGTCAACTTCGGAGCCTTGACAGCCTTCCTGCTGCTGAACTTCACTGTTGTCTGGCACTTCATTGTGAAGCAGAAGTCGAAGCGTTGGTTCGTTCACCTGGTCTTCCCGGTGCTCGGATTCATCATTCTCGCGTTCGTGCTGTACAACGCTCGTGCCAGCGCTCAGATCTTGGGTGTTGCCTGGCTCATCATCGGAATCATCGTCGCAGCGATTCTTTCTCGCCGCGGAAAAATCAAGGACCCTCTCGCAGAGTCCGTCATTGAAGATGCAAAGGTCTAAATAACAACATGACTATTCACAAGTTGGCCCCACTCCCCGAGCAGTACTCCTATGTTTTCGGGGGGCGGGACCCTCTTGTGAGCATTCGCCCCGGAGACATCGTCGAAGTCTCCACCGAGGACTGCTTCGGCGGGCGCGTCACATCTCCGCACGATCGCCCCAGCGAGGTTGTTCCCTTCGCCGAGCTGAACCCCGTCTCAGGCCCCATCAATGTTGAGGGAGCAGAGCCGGGCGACATGCTCGCGGTTCACTTCGTTTCCATTGTTCCGGCAAACCCGTACGCCATCTCCTGCACTTTTCCCTCGTTCGGCGCCCTGACCGGAACGCACGAGACCGCAATGCTCACCCCAGACTTAGAAGAACGCGTCTGGTTCTATGACATCAATCTCGACTCGTGGACCGCCACGTTCCGCGCGACCAACTCTGACTTCACGCTCGCCATGCCACTGGACCCCATGCACGGCACGGTGGGCGTTGCTCCCGCCAGCGGTGAAGTGCGCCTCGTCGTAACGCCGTCCAACCACGGTGGCAACATGGATACCCCCGAAGCTCGCGCTGGCACCACGTTGTACCTGCCCGTCAATGTGGCGGGAGCGATGCTTTCTCTCGGTGACGGCCACGCCCGTCAAGGTGAGGGTGAAGTCTGTGGCACCGGCCTCGAGTCGGCCATGAACAGCGTCATCGCTGTCGACGTCATCAAGGGCGGAGCTTCCGGGTGGCCCCGTCTGGAGAGCGACGATTTCCTCATGACAACGGGCTCGGCGCGGCCCCTCGAAGATGCCTTCCGCATCAGCCAAAAGGAACTCGTGCTGTGGGCCTCCGACCTAACGGGACTTGACACTCTGGATGCTTATCAGCTCGTCAGCCAGTTAGGTCTTTCCCCGGCAGCCAACGTCTGCGACCCGAACTACACGATGGTCGCGAAGCTCCCCAAATGGGCAGTGAAAGACGCTGCCGCTTATGGTGGCGCACACTCTCGCCTGCGGGCTTCCGCAGCGGAGTACTTAGCCGCTCACTAAGGCAGCAGACTCGTGGGGGGCGAGCCCAAAAAGTCTCCGAGCCACATCCGCACATCCGCCAAAGAACGGACGGAGAGAGTTCCGGCTCGTGAAAAAATGCGTTCGCGCGCAATAGTGCGAACCTGCTCAGTCATTGCCCACGACTCTTGCCCCAGACCGGCATTCGCTGAAATGGGAATGTGATTGGGCCAATGACGATTCTTGCTTGTGATGGGAATGACGGTCACGAGCCGTGTCACGAGTTCCAGATGGATGTCACTCGAGACAACAAGGAGAGGCCGACGGCCGCCCTGCTCTCTTCCCTGCGCGGGATCTAAATCTGCCCAAACAATCGCACCAGGAACCAGCGAAAGTTCAGGCATTGCGGGCATCCGTCAGCTCCACGGTTTCCCACAGATCTGTTTCCTCGCGCCAAGATTTCATGTCCTCCTCGGACGTGTTGGCGATGGCCGCTCTCAGCGCGTCGAAACGAAGTTCTCGGTCCGCGAGATCGATGAGCATGTCGAGGTAGTCGTTGATGGTGCGCTCGGCGCGTTTCGCATGGCTCTTGAGTCGATCGCGGGTGACTGGGGTGACCTTTATCGTCGTCATTGAAATAGTCATACTTTGAGTATACCAAAAGGCATACTTCAGCTCAATAGTGTCTATCTCTGGGCGCGAGCCTATAGCGCGTGCAGGCGCAGGAACTCGGTCGCGTCCTCAATCTCCTCCATGGAGATGGAGTGGCCGACGTTGGAGTACAAGCGAGCATCGAGGTCCGCGTGCTCGGGGAGCCACTTGCGGGTGAACGCCACGAGATCGGGATGGATGACGGGATCGTGAGGGTCGCGCGCCCAAAAAACTGGGGGAAGCACGGTGGACAGGTGCGCATCCCGCACAATGCCTTCAGGGGTCTCGTCATCGACGGCGAAACCTGCCATCAGAATGCCCGCGGAAAAGCGCTCGGGCGCGTGCCGGAGAAGTTGCAGGGCCATGACGCCGCCTTGCGAGAAGCCCAAAACAGCAATGCGCGGAAGTTCGCCCACCTCGGCCTCGAGATCATCGAGCCAGGCCAGAAGTTGGACCGTCGAGGCGTTGACCTCGTGGATGTTACGGTTGAGCATTCCAGTAATGGGGTCGGGCGTGATGTGGAACCACGTGTAGCCCGGGCCGGTGGCATTGGGGCCGCGCAGCGAAGCCACCACGAACTCGGGGGGCAAGAATTGTGACAACGAAAAGAGGTCGCCCTCGTGTGAACCGTAGCCGTGCATCATGATGAGCAGCGGACGATCGGCCAGAGCGGAGGCGACCTCTTCGCGGGGTACCGACCACCGAATGGCAGAGCTATCGATGGGCGGCGTGATCATTTTTTAGCTCACACCCAGAAGGTCGATGACGAAGATGAGGGTCTTGCCCGAGAGGTTGTGACCTCCACCGGCGGGGCCATAGGCCTTGTGAGGGGGGCAGACCAGCATGCGACGGCCGCCGATCTTCATTCCGGGGATGCCTTCCTGCCATCCGGAAATCAGGTTGCGCAAAGGAAAGTTAATCGAGGCGCCGCGATTCCAGGAAGCGTCGAACTCTTCGCCGGTTTCGTATTCGACTCCGACGTAGTGAACGTCAACGGTGGAACCGGGAAGCGCCTCGGCACCATCTCCGACGACCATGTCGACGATTTCGAGCTCGGCGGGGGCTGGACCCGTTGGAGCGTCAATTTCTGGCTTCGTAAGTTTTGATTCAGTCATGGCTTAATACTGGCAGAGTGGAGCTGTGAATGGCTCCCCGGCGAACGGCTCCCACGCGAGCGATTCTCCGGCGACGGCACCGCCTACCCGGCATGGGGGCACGCAACATGGGGGCACCCTTGGGCTCGCACAGGGAACCGCCCTCTACATCGCGTCGGTGCTCGGCACCGGCATTTTGGTACTGCCTGGTCTGGCGGCGAGTGTTGCCGGGCCGGCATCCATCATTTCGGTCATGGTGGTCTTCGTTCTTTCCATTCCCCTGGCCGGAACCTTCGCCGTGCTGGCGGCGCGGTATCCCGATTCCGGCGGCGTGGCCAGCTATGTGCGCCGCACAATGGGAAACACGTTTGCCCGCATGACGGGTTACTGGTTCTATTTCGGCGTGGCCGCTGGACTGCCGGTCGTTGCGGTGTTGGGGGCAGAATATGTCGTGGCAATTGTGGGGGCCGACCGCACTGCGCTCCCCCTCATCGCCGCCGTCATCTACTTCCCGCCTTTCGTGCTGAACCTTTTTGGCGTTCGTTTGGCCGGCTGGGTTCAGCTGGGGCTCACCGCCCTGCTCGTCATTGTCGTAATTGGTGTCGTTGCCTACGGGTTGCCCGCCGTGAGAACCGAGAACTTTCAACCGTTTGCCCCTCACGGAATCACCGGCATCGGTCAGGCCATCAGTCTCTTCGTCTGGGCCTTCGCCGGCTGGGAAGTCGGGACACACATCGCCGCCGAGTTCAAGAATCCGCGCAAGGTAATCCCCCTGGCCACGGGGATTGCTCTCGTCGTCGTGGGCGTCGCCTACTTGGCCCTGCAGTGGGTAACGGTTGGAGTGCTGGGAGAGAAGGCCGGGGTCGGCACCGTTCCGCTGCTGGCACTCGTGGATGCGACCGCTCCCAAGGCAGGCGCCGTGATCATCGCGAGCATCGCCGCCATCGTGTCGCTGGGAGTTCTGAACGCCTATCTCGCCGCCGTGGGCAAACTCGGGGCAGCACTGGGGCGCGACGGCGATCTTCCGCGCTGGCTCTCCCCCGGCGCCGAGCCCAATGAGGTACCGCGGCGCAGCCTGCTGGTCGTGCTCGTGATCTCCATCTTTTTCTTCAGCGTTCTGGTTGCTCAAGACTTCAACTTGCTCGTTCTCATCCCGATTCATCTCGCCAGCATGATCTCGATTTATGCCCTGGGGATGGTCGCCGCTGTGCGTATTTTTGACCGTTGGAGTTTCGCCTGGTGGCTCGCCGTAATCGCTACCGTGATGACGGCGGGGCTTCTGGCCCTCGCCTGGGCCAACCTTTACGTGCCTCTCGGGATGGCCCTCGTTGCCGTCATCGTCGGGCTCTTCAAGCGCCGCATGCCCGCGCGATGACGCTCTGTGCACAGAACTGTGCCGTCATTCACACAACGGATGCTCGGCCAGGCGGTAATTTACAGCTAGTCGTTGGCCACCGCGCCACTCTCGTTTCAGAGAACTGAGACATTGCATAGAACGGACACAGGAGTCTCTCGTGGGAATTTTGGATAACAAGGTCGTCGTCATCACCGGTGGAGCGTCGGGCATTGGCCTCGCGACCACGAAGTTGTTTCTGGCCGAGGGGGCTCACGTGCACATCCTCGACCGCGAATCCACAGGCTTCAAGGCTGTTTTAGGCGAGCTTGCCGGCACCAAAGTAACGGGCCATCACGCCGACGTGACGGTGCGCGCCACCGTCGATTCCGCCATTTCGACCGTTGTCGCCGCGCACGGCACAATCGATGTTGTCATCAGCAACGCGGGGATCAGCGGAGAAATCGCGGACCTCGTGGACTACCCCGCTGAGGTTTTTGAACGTGTTCTGGCGGTGCACGTCATGGGATCCTTCAACACTCTGCAAAGCACAATCCCCCACCTTCCCGACGGCGCCAGTATCATCATCACCTCCAGCGTCACAGGATTGGTGGGACCGCCCAAGGTTTCGGCCTATGCCACCGCTAAGCACGCTCAAGTCGGCATGATGAAGTCTCTGGCCGCAGAGCTGGCGCCGCGCGGCATCCGTGTGAACACCATCAACCCCGGCCCTGTAGACAACGGTTTTCAAAATGACATCGAAACGCGCATGACGGGCTTGGATACGGCCGGAGCCAACTCCGTTTTCAACGACATGATTCCCCTCGGCCGTCACGTGACGGTCGACGAAGTGGCCCAGTCGATGTTGTTCCTGGCTGGTCCTCACAGCGCCGGCATCACCTCTACGACGTTCCGCGTCGACGGCGGAATGGCGGGCTAGTACTCCTCGTGCGTGTTGGGGTCACCGTCCCACAGGCGGCCGCGCTCGAGGCCCGTCAGGGCGGTCATCTCGGAATCCGAAAGAGTGAATCCAAACACGTCAAGGTTCTCTTTTTGGCGGCTCGGCGTTCCTGACTTGGGAATGGGGATAACGCCCAACTGGGTGTGCCAGCGCACGACAATCTGAGCGGGGCTGACACCGTGAGCCGCGGCCGCAGCCACGATGGCGGGCTCCAAGAGAAGTTCGGTTCCTCGCCCCAGCGGGCTCCACCCTTCGG
>Ga0114978_10002386_pt1 | contig 15452 bp, 25 predicted proteins | sample S_140212_EF_Meta_FD_87027 | JGI IMG/M metagenome (GOLD analysis project Ga0114978, IMG submission 87027) | Freshwater microbial communities from Lake Simoncouche, Canada to study carbon cycling - S_140212_EF_MetaG | ecosystem: Environmental > Aquatic > Freshwater > Lake | place: Lake... | reverse complement strand
GTGCTGTTGTTATAAAGATAATTGGCCATCTTGGATTGTCTTTTGTATCCAAGTTTAACTGCGGTTTTTTCGTCTAGCTCTTTTACTAAAATGTCGCAGAAAGCAGGATCGTCCATACTATATGAAGCACCTGTACCTCGAGCCTTACGCTTATTGGCACTACTCATTAAACGAATTTGTATCTTACAAGCAGAATCATTCAATGGAGCAGTCCAACTATAATAGTCGGGCTGAATCATATGATGAACCTCGTCGATATGACCGAAATAGAATTGTCTTTTTGTTGCTCGCATTACTGTAGCAAGCCTGCTATTAGACTTGTTACTTTCATAACTGTGAACGGTAGTGTGAATCCAAATAGTTTGATGCATTGTTTGTTTTAAGAATTTAACAAACTCAATCTTCTTAGTAAAGACTTTGGCTAGACTACGAATAGTTTGTAGTTCTTCTGTATCCTTTGCGGCTTTTGTAACATCGCCTGCGTAGATAACATGAACGCTATCGTTGCCTAATGCCAAATCATGTTCAATTTGTTTGACCAAATTGCCTTTCAATACAGTAAGTGTAGGATTTACTACCAAATTGATCGGGCAACCTTTTTTGTAATCCCAAGCCGGTTCAAAAATCATATCATAGGCCAGACGAGGGAAACTGCCCTTGCCAGACGCCGCTGGCCAGTGTTGGAAGATTCGAGTAAGAATCTTAGAAGTTGCGACTTTAGCAAACTTTTTATTGAAGTCTGCCTGGAGTTCACTTAACGCATCACGGAAGAACTGATCTCGTGGTGTCATTGGCTTGTAGGTTCTTTTAACCTGTTTGCTTACATAATTTTTTACTGTGTCAAATACTTCAGCAGTGATCCATTCCTCTTGAAACATGAACCCAACTTCAGAGGTGAACTCTGTTACCATGTCAGAGGGATTGCGGGCATTGGTTGTAAAAATCAATGAATCAATTGCTGTGTTTTGTATTACCACAAGTTTATTAGCGACCAATTTAAGATTGATTGTTTCTTTCTCGTGGAACCATTTTGATTCATATGCTACTGCCCGGTCTTGGTAGATGTTAATTACATCTCCACCTAAACTACGCTTACCTTTAAGCAAATTAGCAAATCTATATTTCTGTGCAATATGCGCCGGAACAACATCTTCACCGAGCCAATAGGTATCACCCGGTAAAGTAGCCTTAAGATAGCAGGCAACATATTCCTCAAACAAAAGTTCGCCGCCGTGCTTTTCCAACAACTCCCAAAAGTGTAAATGGGCATCTTTGCCGGTATGCGTGTTTAGTAGAGTCTTAAGATCCATTTGTTTCTCTTTAATTAAACAATACAAGTATTATAATATAGGTTTGGATTTTAAGTCTACTACTTCTTTAGTTGAAATTTTTTGAGGTAATACATGGCATCCGCCCCTGATTTAATACGACGAACATAGTAGTCCGCAATTTGTTTGTCATGTCTTTCCATCATGAGTCTAAATCGTTCGTCTGGTTCTGCCATAACACGTTCAAATTCGATTCTTTCTTCTTCGGTCATGTCCTCATACCTCTCACGTAGTTGTTTGATGATCTCGTCAGTTGGTATGTTTTTGCGTTTTCTATTCATGCTGTTATCCAACCAGTTTCTTCTTTCACTTCAATGTTTTCTGCACCGTCGTATTCGCCAATTCGAAACTCAGTACCCACAGGTAACCATGCCACTGCTAGTTCTTTCATGCCACCAGTGTAGATACCTGGGTACTTGAGCGTGACATAAGTGGTTAGCTCTGCCCATTGTTCATCCTCTACAAATTTTACAATAGCAGGATCAAACACAAGATCTGGCACTCCTTTGTTCCAAGTGCTCCACCCAGCACCAAAGCCCGGCGAGTACAATACTGCCACCCGGCCATTGTCGACTAACTTGTTAATATTCTTCGTCATATACAGGATCTGTTTCAATTTCCACATGCCCAAATCGAAGCAAGCCGCGGCCTACTTTTTCAACTTCAAACGGTTCCTTGAATTCTACAATAGAACCCAAAGATTCAATATTGCCATAGGTGTCATCGCGAATGTCCGCCACACGTATGCAACCAATTGATCCAGAGTCCACACAATGACTGGTGCCCATGTTGTTGTAGTATTCGCCATCGCCGTAGGCTGTGCCAAAGCTGGCAAACCAACGACCGTCCCGTAGTTGGAACTCGCCTTCTACCCCACGACCACTTTGGTAGGTAGGGAAGAACAGACTACATGCCTCGTCCCATTCGTCATGCATGACATAGCACAAGTCACCAATGTAATAACGTCCAGCAGGCATGGTCATAGCAGTTCCTTAAGAGTTAACAGTTTGGAATGGACTGAGTTCTTCTGTGATGTCCTCACCAACAGTCTCAGTGTCAGCAGTTTCGTACACCCAAGTAATGGGGATTTCCAAAATACGTGCCACAGTTACAGGCAAGTAACCTGCTTCCAGCATGTCTGAAATCTCAAGTGTTAAGTCGCTCATTTTGCTCATGTTCTACTCCTTGTTAATAATGTATTATACAAAATCTTGAATTTCTGGTCAATGCATCAATCACCAGAATCAATCTGATAACGGTCACCACAATGCACACACTTATATCCAGTCAAGCACCTACCATCATTGGAACTGGTGTAAGAATGTGTGCAAGGCACTCCATCTGAATTCAACCTTACTTCACCGCTTGCACGGCTCATCATGTATTGTCCACCACAGTTATGGCAGTCACGATGTGTGCGATCACGGTTCCAGCTGTAGCGTTTTTCGTCTTCAGTCAACGGCAACTGTTTGGTGCCGTTGCAAACTGGACAAGTTCCTTTAGTCATTACCACTCCTTCTTGTCGCCGGTAGCTTCGTTGTTACGATAGCCTGTGGCGTAGGCCGCAATCTCTGCGTCAGTCATTTGTGCCATGTCAATTCTAGGACTACGGTGAGTGTCTCTCACAAAGTAATGCGGCATATAGTCGCGACCGTAATAGCTGTCAGCTGTGCCGCGATCGTACGGTCCGCCATGACGTTCGTCGTAATAACCGGATTGTGTTTGTTCTTTAATCATTGTGTCTCCTTAAGCCGCTTTGCGGAAATATTGATAGGGCAAGCCCAGTGTCCAAGCCAGGTAATCATTGTCACCGTTGGTGTCTTCAGCTTCGTGGATCCAACGCATGGCCATTTCGTAATCTTTAGCGCCAGTGTTAAGTAATTCAGCCACACGGCGCTCAAATGCTTCTGTAGCCTTGGCTTCGGCTGTTTTGCGTTCTTGTTCGGCCGTATCGATCGCTACACCGAGTCCTTCAAACTCTGCATCAAACTGTTCCAGAGTCCAGGTAGAGGTGTCGATACCACGGGGACGGAAACCGTAAGCGTCCTTGTACATGTCCCAAAAGGTAGCTTGGGCTTGTTCCAACTGAGTCAACTCGTCCCATGATTTGAATTCTGTAGTCATCTGCGGCTCCTGTTTTGTTTGTGTATGTGTATATTATACTAGATCTGCCAATTCTGGTCAACCAGATTTAGGCAAAAAATGCAGTGGCTTCTGCCTCAAAAACACGAAAAGCTTCCATAGTTTTTTGAGTTTGAGCCAGGGGGTTTGTTTTAACAAACTTCAAAAAGTCCAAGAAAGGCATGCCCAAAAAGTTTGCATCTTTTTGTAATACTGTGATTGCTGTAGTGAGTTTCATTTAGTGCTCCTTGTTTCTTACTATACTTCTATTATACGAAATTACCCAATTCTGGTCAACCAGAATCTAGTGTTGCATTTAAACAACACCACGTACATCAGTGTTCAAGTTAGGGCGGAGTTCACGAATCAGAGCACGTTCTGCGGTGTGGGCTTCGGTTTTGCCACGCACAACTGCAACAATACGGAACTGAAAAGCGTCAGTGCCACGCTCACGAATTGCTTCGTACAAGGCCCAGCTTTTGTCTTCGCTACGTGAGCGATAGATGTGCTTGTTGATACGTGTTTTTACACTCTTCAAAACAGTACTTTCTGTCTTGGCTGTAACACCAATGTAGAAGTCTGTACCGCTCTCAATACGGTAAATGATATGAGTGCGATCTGCACGTTTTTTTCGGGTTGCTTTTTTAATTTCCATACTAGTATTATAACCGATCTTGCAATTCTGGTCAACCAGATTTTTGTTGTTTTTTAACAACACACTGGAATAGATGCTGGATTAAGCTGGATTATCAATAATATTATTGATAATCTCCGATAATATTATAGTGGATTATAGTCAATTATAGTTGATTATTGATTCTTTAACCAAGTTGCTAAATCACCATATAATGTTGCCATCATGGCATCGCGGCTGGAAAACATAATCATGCGTTTGTTTCGATAATCAATATAATATGGATATTTCATTTTGCGATCTAAATCCAATAACATAGGTGGAGTAACATAACGCTTGATGTCTTGAAGCTCAACTGGCCAGTTTTGTATGCCCACGGCTTGAAAAGTTTGGTAGCCCACACGGCTCAGTCGCAAGCCACCCGACTCACGAATGTTTTGGTACCATGTTTTAAATGCATCGGCCTCGGGGATGCGATGAGACTCAGGAATGAGACTCAATACATGTTGTACAATTTCGTGTTTATTTCTTTGCATTGGGGAATACTATCTCCCCTTGTTTTAATAGCACCACACTGAATTCGTCTGTTTTGAATTGTGTGTTTAATTTTTTGGCCAAGTTTATGGCATGTCCGGGATTGCTGAAACTGCTTTTGCGATATTTTGGTCCTGGATATTGTACCAGGCGATTCATGGTCTTTAAGTTAATGGGCGTGCCTTGGTAGAAAATTGCATAAATTCCCGTGGCTTCCAGTACCTGTTGTGTCAAGTACGATTTTTTATCTGTTATCTCAGTTAAGACTTTCGGTCGAGGTCGGCTCATAATAAACTCCCATGATTATTTATCACAGAAATATCAACTTAGAATGAACCGCCTTGTACCTCAATATCAACAGTAGGGGCTGTATTGGCTTGGTTTTGTTGACGCAATTCTTCAGCAATCAACAGCAATTTTGTAATATCCGCATGTAAGTCCCTGGCTTCATTCACAGTCATTGTGACGTCACGTTGCCCACGACTGTCCGCGGCCTTGATACGGTCTAGAAATTTAGCAATATGAATGCTCATGCAAGCCTAGCTTCCTCGGCACTACGGAAAGGTCCTTTGTATTTGTAGCGTTGCAATACAATTAGTTTGGGACACTGCACCACAGTCCAGTCACGATGTTGTTGCACACGATACCATCCTGCGGCAAACCACGATTTGCTGTGTTCAGTCTGTGTCCATAAAGGCAATTGATATCGCACATCAAACATGGCATTGTGTGGAAACTCATTTGTGGGGTAGCCATGCACTTGGTTGATTTCTTGATTGTTTGAACTACGTGCAAATGTTTCAAACGTTACTGGCACACGTTTGAGCAAAATATTCAAATCATCAAATCTTGATCTTTCACCGTGCAAGCTCATGGTATATCCGCCAAACTCGGCTTGGATATTTCCTACCTTATGGTCATGCTCTTGCAAGATCCAATATTGGTCAGGTACTACTGGTTTTGCTTTGATCATCTAACACTCCTTGATATGTTTGGTTCAGCCAACGGCTGTATTGTTCTGCTTGGTCACTGGCACGAGTAAGTTCAAACCGACCACAAAATTTCATAAATCTCATGCCAACTTGTCCAATGTCCTTGTGCGAAATTTGTGTGCGTACTGCATCATCAACTAGATCCTTGATGTCTTGCGGTTGTGCAGTGAGGTCAACTAGTGCACGATTTCTCTCATAGTCATCTAGCACACGATGCTCTTCGCCATTGTGGTCGGTCCAACGCTGAAGCATCATGTTGTTCCAATTGAACCCCCTGTTGTGTCTGTCGGCATAGGCCTCCTGGAGACCAACTTTATTCTTTGTGCCTTTTGTACGTACTCCCGGATATGCAGAGAAGATGTTGTCAGAGGTGTCACCACGCATACACTTCTCAAAGAGTAACCATTCGGGGTCCGGTGTGACTTTTGGTTGTTTAGTTTTTTTATCAACAACATGTTTGCCCTTGGCGTCAAAGATGCCTTGTAGCGTATGGTGTTCATCTGTAATGCCATTGTATTGGTCCACGTTCTCAGCCAGCAACTGCACAAAATCTGTGTCGCTTGAAATTATTGTATGGTGATCTTGGGGGTGTAATGCAATCCAGCGGGCAATGACATCATCTGCCTCGGCACGCTCATGTCGGATTACGCTACAGTTTGTTTGTTCGCTCAAATATTTAGTGAAGCTATCATACGTCTCCCAGAACAATTTGTCCTCTTCTTGCTCTTGAGCAGACATTGCTTGTCTAGCCACTGCACGATTTGCCTTGTAGGGCTTGTAGTGATCCTTGCGCCAGCTACGACCTTCTAGTGCGAAGATCACGTGATCAGCTTCAAACTGTCGTACAACTTTGTTAATTGAACTCAAGGTAATGTGCAGGGCATATCCTACTTTTTCCCAAGGGTCGCTGGCACGAAAGGCCACATGCCGTGCACGGAAAAACATGTTGGAAGTGTCAATTAGTACGTATTTCATTTGTGCAATAAGTTGTGTTTGTTCATGTATTGTAACAGATAATTGCCCCAAAAGCAATGGGCATCCGCACCAAAATGCCATGATTCTGGACTAACCGTTTTGAATCCGTTGTTTCTCAATACAGAATTGTAAGTCTGGGCAGGGTCATATGGCTCAATATAACTTGTACCCCAGTCATGTGGCGACAATCCCCCAAAATCATTGTTGCCGTTAAACATCACATGGCGCACTTGGTTGAGTTTGAGTTCTTGATGAAACTGCCAAATTTCTTCATGTGCACGAGCACGAGCCTCTCGCCAGTCTACTTCAACTACAAATTTCTTGTAGCGGTCTTCAAGCTCATGTGGTACATGATCTATTCCGCTGGCATTGACCTGCCACCACTCATTGTCATGGAACCATTCTTCACGTTCCCATGTTGACCACTGTAGCACAACAAATACATCATTTACACGATCTTGAGTGTGTAGCCAGTCTCTTGTGGTTCGAATAATACGTGCGTTTGATCCACCAGCTTGTGCATCGCATTGTAGAATGGCATACAAGTGATTGGCCAGTTCACATCCAAAACTAGCACGTTCATTTTCAGGATGTGGCCTACGCCCTAGTCCCCAAAAGAACTCATCATCTTCAGCCCAGGCATGTGGCACAACCGCTTCAGCAGCCGCGGCATGGCTATCTCCATTCACATAAAGAATCATTGTTGTGATATTGCTTTAAATGTTTCTGCAGCCACTACACGTTTGCGCAGGCTTGAGCTTGAGAATGAATGATCACGCCCGTTGAACACCAATTCAATACCTCGTTCTCCGCCTTCATATCTTCCAGTAAACTCTTTGTCAGCGTATTCCACACCTAATATACGTACATCTAACGGAAGTATCAGCAACAAGTCAACTAGGTCCTGTTCAGTTTGATAAACCACAACTTCGTCAACGTACCGACAAGCACTCAATTGAATTTGTCGTTCTACAATACTTTGCACTGGCTTGTTCTTGGTGTCGGGTCGATCAATGGTAGGATCAGTTTGTAAACCGCAAATCAAGTAATCGCAGTGATTTTTAGCTTCGCTCAACATAGCAATATGCCCTGCATGAAGCATGTCAAATGTGGAGAAGGTAATACCAATACGTTTGCCTTCTTGTTTGAGTTTCTTAATGTGATTAAAAATCATGATACTTCTTTCCAACCATTGCCAAGGTCTTTTACATTAACTCTGCGAGTGGGATTCATGGCCTCTTCTTGTTCCCATGTTTCCATGACCACATGCCGGCACACATTTTGGAACCAACGATCCACAATCTCAGCGTCAGTGTCATCCTTCTTCATCATGTATCCAGCTCTTACCAAGTTGGACACAAACTTTTCGTTCCAGTCAAGTTCAAAGCTACCACTGTGTAGATTGTCCGGGTCGATATCCAACCTCAATATAGCCACATAAGGTTCTCCACGCTCGGCAGCAAGTTCTTTTTCTGTCTTCTTGGGCTTGGCTGGTGTCGGCGGTGCTGTAGTAGCCGGCGTTGCCTTGGGTTTTTTTGAAATCATTTTCTTTAATTTGTCAAACATGTAATAGTTCCTTATTTGCAAAGAATTCTGTTGCTCGAACAGTTGCATCATCAAAGAACTGTTTCAACTGTTGTTGCACTTGTCTAAACAAAGTTGCTTTATAGTTGATATAGTGATGATGATTAAACAGCCCGATTTCTCTAGTGGCGGTGTTGAATTGGTCTAGATTGCTGTAACACAATCTTTTTATCTCGTTTGCAATCATGCCAATGCGTTTATCAATGTTGGGTTCAAGATCGTACGATTCATCAATCCAGGGACTCCAGGTTTGAAATCCTAGTTTACGCAAGTATTCAAGATGTCCAGGCGTACTTACTGCAATTATTGGGTGCCCGGCCAACAGTGGCTTGTATGTTTTTTCACTAACAAATCGTTTGGTATCTTCTACTATGCTTTCAGTTACCACAGTAAAATATGTGTCAATGTATTGTGCTGGAGTAATGTAACATTCAATATACCCTGTTTTAAAAAAGTTTGAACAAAAATTGTTGTACTCTTTGCTACCAACGGCAGCATCAAGATCAACCCAGGGACATTCATATCGGCTGTCTAACGTTGTGAGTGGTATCCGGTTCTCGCCATTTTTAAAATTGGTATATCCCAAATAGGACTTTATACTACTGTCAAGTACATTAGGGTGTTCTAGCAGTTCCCAAAGCTGTTGACGATGCTGTCTATGAGCCCCGTTAAGAAACAAAAACTTGTATGGCTTGTTTGTTTGTGTATTTGCCAAAACATCCTGCGCCTTTAATATGTTTATGTCACTAAGCCCTTGAAAGAAAAATGTTTCTATGTTTATTGAAATCTCAACTAAATTTTCTCCGGCGGCAATAAGCGGTGCTGATTTTAATTCAGGACAGTCCCTTACTAGATCCATGTAATAACTATCAGCGGCTGCACCAGCTTCATTGATATCGGCTAGTATAATATAGTTGTGCTTGGCCAACTGCCTTACAAGATCAATACGATAGTTGGCTTGTATTGCTTTGATGATTATTATCTTGTTTGTACATTCAAGCAAATGTTCGTGCGTTGGTACATAATTTATTTTTACTTTCTCGGCCCAATGCTCAATGAACAATATGTCACTGTCATTGGCCACGCTGAAAAATAAATCACTATTCATCAAGTGCCCCAGGCATTGCGCCACAAATCCACTTGCAGTCTAGGACTGTAACGATATCCACGTTGCATGGCCATGTTGGCAACTTGTTGAGTGTTGAGATTGTACACATCAGCAACACCGCCCACTGGCATCAGATAAACCGGACCAGTAAATCCTACTTCTCGGTATTCAGCCACAGCACGATCTACGTCCACAAGATCTTGTTCAGTTGATACAACAAACTTCAAGTAAGTCATACCAATGTCATCAAAGCTCTTGATAATGTCAGGCCTAATAGCGTTATCCCACTTTTCACCTGAGCCGGGTAGCTTGGGACTTACTGAGAATGTCAAACGATCTCGATCCCGGCCAAACCTTGTAAATTCCTGGTGCAAGTATTCATATACTTCAGGATACAATTCTTGACTGCCGTTTGTTTCAAAGGTTAAGTTTTTTAACCCGTGTTCACGACGGTTAAGCTCAATCAGTTGGGGATACAGTTGCTGATATGCCAGCAAAGGTTCACCTCCTGTGATCACCAGGTGAATGTCATCACTAACAGGATCCATGCTCCACTTGTTGTTGGGAATTAATTTTAAAATGCGTTCTGTGATCTCTTCTGGAGTACCAACTTCTGAAAAGTGCTTGAACTCAGGATAGATACTTGCATAACTGTCACATCCAGTTTTCACTAGAGGCAAATCCTCAAACTTGGGATACAGTTTGATGTTTTGAATTACTTCTGCAACTTCGGGGTTGGCGCCTTCAATAACTTCGTTGCGATCTCGTCCGAACTTTTTGCAACGAAAGTTACAACCGTATGTACGGAAGAACACTGATGGTACGCCAGCCCATCGTCCTTCACCTTGCAAGCTATAAAATGTTTCTGTGTAGTGTATTTTTTCCATGTGTGCCTTATGAATTAATAAGTTTGTGTTTGAGTTCTCGATAACGGTCCAATGAACTATTATAATACTTTTTGTACGCAGGGTCAATCTCAATATGCCGATCTAGATACTCTTTTAAGGGCAATGAGAACTCAAAACAATAAAACCCCTTGAGATTGAGATAGTTAGAATTGGCAATGCGTTCTGGAACGCCGCCACGATTTTTTTCAAACCAATCAGCAACATCTGCATGATGTTGCCAATCTGGGCAGGTGTATCCGTTGTCATTCAACAAGTAATGCATCATGCTACCGTTAATGGACAAATTTTTAACTTTGACATAGGTGTCATCAATCAATTCACCATTTAATCTTGACTCATTGCCAGCTACTTTGTCGCATAATTCTATCCAGAACTTGTGCGGGCCTGAATCAAGATCAGTTGTCATTGTGATAGTCTCCTGTGGCAACATCACAGTTGACAGCACAGTATCGTCGATACCAATACGCAACTGTTCGGGTTGCAACACATAATGTGTTTCCAGAAAAACAACTAGATCAACCGTGGTGCTCTGCAATGTCGTCATATACAATTGTACCTTGTTCAATCTCTTGAAGTTTCTTTTCGAAATATGAGATAACGTCGTTGTCGCCAACCCAGCTATTGTAGCCCAACGCTCGAATGTGTTCTTCGGCACGTATGCGTCTCAAAATTCTAGTGCGGAAATCTGAATGATCACTTTCCCAGAACACGCTTGCTACTTGATGATCTTGAATTACTGACCGAATGTTTAATTCGTCTTTGAGTAACTCCAGTGGTGATCCGGGCAGTATGCCCATGGTCATCCCTAATGCCACTGTGTCAATTGTTCGATCCAGACCCATGTGTTGATACTCAGTTAGCAAGTCTAGTGTCTGCTGAAAGTCCTCTTCGGTCTCAGTTGGATAACCTATTATCAACAACCATGTGCATTTGATGCCGTTGATTTGAACATTGTACATTGCATCATGTATATCGTTGTTGCTGAATTTTTTCTTCATGTGGTGGCGCACAGCTTCACTGCCACTTTCTATGCCAATGTATAAACTTTGTACACCACTGTCTTTTAGATTTTTCCAATCACGTGGCTTGTAAGTGCCAGCTGGTTTGACAATGTAATATCCGCTCCAGGCAATTGGATCTTGTCGTCCTTGGTTGTACTCGGCCAGTATTAAACAAAAGTCCCTGAATGCTTTGTCACTACCATTTACCAAGCTGTCGTTAAAAAAGAAATGTTTGACACCAAATGTTTCTTTGAGCTTGATTAGTTCTTGTGCTAGCACAGCACCTGACTTGAACTTGTATTTGTCCCAAAAACTTCGTATGTCACAAAATGTACAGTTCCTTACACAACCTCGACTGCCTTCAACCCCGATGGTTATTCCATATACTTGACTGTTGAGATATTGATCAAGATCGTATCCTGTGTAATCAGGAACAGGAACATTTGAAAAGTCTGTCAATGGAATATTGTTGCTGTCAACCCCAGCATAAGGCAACGAATCTCCTAGAATTGCCCTCCATGCCAACTCACCTTCGTTTATTACGTAATGATCTATCAGACCTTGACTGTGTAGATCAACACCAAAGTTGCCAACATTGACACCAGCTCCGCCTATTACTATTTTTCCCCGAATCCGATCACGGTACTGTTCAAGAAACCAACGTGTGTAAGCATGACTGTGACTGCTGAAAACGCTAATACCGACTATGTCAGCATTGCATATAGAAGCCAAATCCAGGGTGTCTGTGAAGTTCAACATCTCGGTGTGTTGTGACTTATCTAGTGCACTACCAAATTCACACCAGTCGTTGAGTATCACATTGTCTGCTTGAAACCACTGATGGAAATACAAATTAACGTCAGAAAATTTAACACTGCATCCCATGTCTTTGGCAATGGACTGCATGAGCGCCGGCGCCATGGGTGGATTGTTTAATCCCAACTTGGGCATGTTAAGCAAGTGCACTGATTGATACTTGCTGTGTACAGGCAATGAAGGTGATGTTAATATTGGAATCATTGAGGAGCCACTATGAAAAATCACCTTCAAACCACACATTATCAAATTGCTTAACTTGGTCAATTAACAATTTAGCTTCTGCATAGTTTTTATGATTGGCAGTGAATACATCGTGCATTAGAAATTCTTCCGGGGACCAAGTTCCCCAATTAGTCAGCCTAGAGTATTCAACTTTGTCTATATCAAATTGTTTGCAAAAATCATGGAATTCTAAAATTTCTTTGTAATTCTGTTCTTGTACAATTAACCTAGCGTGGAATTGAAATTGATGATGCTGTTTTTGCTGTTGTAAAAATCTCAATGAATTATTAATATCTTCCCACTTTCCGCCACGCCTGACAGTTTCGTAGGTTAAAGGTCTGGCTGCGTCTACTGATACAGTGACTTTTTTAATTGCTGTGCCTAAGTGTTTAATTCTATGCCAGTTCTTTTCGGACATTAGTCCATTGGTATTAATACTCAGTGTGGTATTTGGAAACTTACCTAAATCTATTAGACTTACAAAATTTAATAAAAGTGGGCTAGCAAATACTTCCCCTGCGCCACTGGTAATGATATGAATAGGTTGGGTAGTGGGCGTTGAAAAAAAGTTATTGTACAATTTTTCGCCAAGCTCTGATTGTTTTTGCTGTTGTTCCGCAGGAGTTTTGTACACCGATGTTCGGCAACTAGGACAACTTAAATTACAAGTACTATCACCTTGAAAACTAATCACTTCTGGAATCTGATATTGTGCAGAATCTTTAAAAAGTTCTGCAATGTGTAGTGGTACAGCATCAATGGTGTCTAACCCATTATTATTATACACTGCACAAGTGTTAAGATTGCAATATTTGTAAGTTCCGTCAATGATACTCTGCCTAATAGATTGTGCCAAGTCTGATTCTAATAATTCTTCAAGTGTGTGATCTAATAGGTTGCCAACAGTGGTAGGCATCCAGCCAGCACATCCACATAATCTAACATCGCCGTTGGTGGTAATTTCAATCATGTGAAACGGAATCAGACAGAACTTGCCCTGTAACTGTTTCTCAGGAAAAGTTTTTGCTTTCTTCCAGTGCACCAATGATGAAATGTTAGACATTAATCTTCACGATCATTTTGTCACAAACACTGCCAGTCTTGGTGGTTCCCAGTTTTCAGGTTTGAGTACTTTGCCATCATCACGTTTTTTAACACGCCCAGTAATGGGATCTACTTTGTCAAAGTTACTGCGCATGACTTCTTTCCAGGCGCCTTCGGGATTGACTCCTAGACTATGCAATGCGCCTGCGGTCACAACCAGTATGTCGATCAGTGCATCTAACACTTCGACATTGTCGTTATCTGCTAATGCTTGTTTAAGTTCGTTATGCTCTTCTTCGATCAATGCACAGTACATGTCGAACTGTGTGCCGTTGAATCGATCAACTGTTTGATCGCAAGCCTTCATAAATTTGCGTTGGTCACTAAAAATATCACTCATAATTTTTCCTTGGGTTGCATCTTCATCATTTGTTTGTTGACATCAGCTGCCAGCATCTTGACCCATGGGTCACGTTTGCCCTGGCATATTTCATTCCAATGTGTCATGTCATGCCCTTGCTTGGTCAAGTACTCTGCAAGCTTGTTAGCAACTACCATGCGGGTTCTTCTATTTTCAACATAATTAAAATCTTCTGGACGGTCAGGATTGCCTTCTAGTGCTGGCACATTTCTTTCTAAGAAAGTCTTGTCCATGTTGTCGCCAGTTAGATCGAAGCGTCGATGCTCAACACGTATGGGAATCGGTACCATGATATCAAGCATCCAAGCAATTTGACTAATGTAAGCATCATTGAGAGGATGCTGACTCAAATGCCCCAGTAAGTCAAACCAAGTGCGCGGCACAATGGGAAATATACTGTAAGGATGCTTGTTGTGTGTGTCAAACGCCTGGATGCAAAATCTATTTTGTTGTGACACAATTGTGGTATCCCACCCTTGATCCATCATGGTAGCATCATCGTTCCAAAAAACCCACCAATCAGCTAGAGCATACTTGCCTAGCTTGTTGAGATAGTCATGCAAGCGTCCGTACCCCAGCCTAGGAAATTCATACACACGATATTTGCAACCATGTGCATCAAGTTGTGGTGCAATGACATCTACAAAATACTTGCTGGATTCCTTGTCGTCATTATCAAACGCTAACAAGAATTCAATCTTGCTGGGATCATCGGCTAATTTAATCAAGCTTGTTAAACTTTCGTCTAACATCTTGGTCCTACCACGACTGGGCAGGAGTATGCTTATATTGGGTTTATCAATTGTCGTCATGTACGTTTAAAATTATACAAATAAGTCTTCATTCCACTCACGATGGCCTTCACGGTATGCCATGTTAGCCTGTGTTTCTCTAACTTCCACACGATAGCACCACAAACGTTCTGCTTCACTTGGTCCCCACATTTCTGGAATGTAAACACCATTCACATACTTGTACAGCATGTCAGACAGTCCCTCACAGCCTAGTCGGGGAAGCACAACAATCTTGGCCATGTTACGCTCTTGCAGTAGTTTAAATGTTTCCATTTCGGGATCATCTTGGGCTACAATAAGAGTGTGGTCAAACTGATCTTCTAGCGTTTTCTTTAGTTCTTTAAGGCCGCCATAGTCTGCCGCCCAGTTACGAACATCCAAGTCATTTGTACCAAAGTAAAACTTCATACTAAAACTATATCCATGTATCAAGTTACAATGACTATCAGCCCTCCACTGTCTATACGCACATGGAAATGCGTCGTGATATTCTTTGGTACTGGTGTATTTGTATGTTACTGGCCTAGTAGCCTGTAAGTTTTCTTCTAAGTGACGAATTAAGTCATTAGTTGATGAGTTTGCCATTGTGTTCTCCTATGTTAGATTATAGCATAGGCAGCAGAGTTTGTAAAGCGGGATGATGCCGAACTAGGCCGCTAAGAGTATTACTTATATCATTCTAATACAGTAATTGGAGTATTACCAAATTGTTTCATAAGTTCAAGATACTGATGAAACTCGTTACTAGTAAAGTAGTCATAAAATTCCAGCGCACTTTGCCGTCTTCGTTGGTGATACAAATGGTGTATTTGTGCAACGTGTTTGTAATTGTTATCGCACCCAAACCAGTTCACTAGCTCTTGATACCAGTTGGGATCCAATATGTCTTGGTGCACAGTATCTGACACCAGTATCTTAACATTGGGCAAATTTTCAGCTTGTATCTTATCTAACTCAAGCTGCCATT
>Ga0114978_10002382_pt1 | contig 15466 bp, 14 predicted proteins | sample S_140212_EF_Meta_FD_87027 | JGI IMG/M metagenome (GOLD analysis project Ga0114978, IMG submission 87027) | Freshwater microbial communities from Lake Simoncouche, Canada to study carbon cycling - S_140212_EF_MetaG | ecosystem: Environmental > Aquatic > Freshwater > Lake | place: Lake... | reverse complement strand
CCTGGAGTCGTACTATGTGCCTCGTCTCGCTGCATACGAGACACGTCGCGTGAAGGAGATTGAGCGGTGTCAGGCAGAGGCGGTGGAGGCGGATGCAAAGGCGCGATTCATTATGGCTGTGTTAGAGGGTAGTTTGGATCTACGGCGGGCCACGGATTCGGAAATCGTGGAGGCGATGAAGGCGCACAATTTACCGGCGCTTTCCCTTTCAAAGGGTGGGTCTGATAGCATTGATGGATGGGACTATCTCCTACGGCTGCGTATGGATCGTGTGAAGGCGTCGGCTGTTGACGACGCTAAGAAGGCGGTTGCAGAGGCTAATGCCGCTGTGGATCGTCTTCAGGGAACTACGGCTGCACAGCTTTGGCTGGCGGACTTGGATGAGTTTGAGGTGGCGTTGACCAAGATGGGGGAGGTTCGGGCGGCGGCCTGTTCTACCGGCAAGCGCCCTCTCTCCAAGGGAGAGAAGGCTGGGAAGAAGAATGTGAAGCACTGAGGAGCGGGCGCGTACGGGCAGAGCCCAAGAAGCAAAAGAGACAAAGGGCCAAAGGGCCTCTCTAAATAAAAGTATTGAAGGGAAGCGATTTTGAGCCAGACCGAGTTAGATTTACCGGCAGAGCCATCGGAAGTGGAAGGGTGTCAATATCCTTAACGTAATACATGTAATGGTCTACGGCAGAAAGAATATGGGGCACCGACCAGGCCGTCACACGGTCATCTAAATCTTTCACTTGACCGGCAATGTCATTCGGCAGATTTCTCGCATACTGGTAAAAAATGGCTCTCATTATAATTTTTAATTCATCCACCGACTGATCGTCTATAACATACCCCTTCGGCTGGCTCTTGTTGTAAACCTCGCGACGGATATTGGATTGAATCGTCTCAATATTCTGCTTTGAAAAGAATGCATCGCTCAGAGGCGAATGTTCCCAATTTCCTCTAAGCATGTCATTGGTGAACTTCGTCTCAGCTGTGCGTTCATATCCAAATCCGGGAACGGAATCTGGATTTGTAAATCCTGATAAATTGACACGACCGACACTGCCGTTCATCTCTATCTTATAATTATTTTCTCATATGAAAATATAAAATGGCGGCCAACTCTTCAGCTCACCCATCAAAGGCGGGATTCAACCAGTCTGGCGGTGCGCACTTCATCGTCATGTCGCCCCTTGCGAACGCTGACGGTACGACAACAACAAACAACTTTGTGAATACACTTCTTACGGGCGGTTCAAACTCTGGCGGCGCTTACGTCCAGCCTACATTTGCGCCCACGCTAATGTCTGCGGTCATTGGCAGCGGCACAACGGCTGCTAACGCTGCTGGGTTCGTTCAGACGGGCAAACTCCTCAAGGATATGGGCAGATCGGTTGTTTCATCTGGCCGTGTTTTCCGTAGATTTCAGCCAGTTGTAGCAAACCTACCAAGCTCGTTTGGCGTTGTTGGCCAGGCTGGCTCAGCGATCAACGCTGGTTATGGCTCATTCTACCTCGAGGTCGGCCGTGAGGGTACTGGTGCGGCGGCGCCAATTGCGCGCTACTTCTAAGGCTCTGCCTAACCGCGCTTCTAGCGCTAAGGCTATGCCTAGAAGCGTTTGCGTTTTAACACAGTTTTTTTAAATTCTTATCAAGACTTTAAAAATCCTCTTTAAACTCCGGCTTTTTTTCTAGTCCTACAATATAAAATGGCGGCTAACTCTGCAGCTCACCCATTAAAGGCGGGATTCAACCAGTCAGGCGGCGCGTATTTCATGGTGGTCACTGACCTAGAGACAAGAGCTGCTTCTGGAGTTGCTCCTACGGCGGCTGCCGCATATATTAATACACTCACTACGGCTGGCTCTGGCTCTGGCGGTGCCTTTGTCTCGCCTACGCTTGCACTCGCATCAGTCTCAAGTGTCATGAACCCTGCGAGCGCTGGACAGGCGTCAACGATGTCAGCCCTTTTCGGAAAGGGTGCTCTCCTCAAGGACATGGGTAGATCAATCGTCTCATCTGGCCGTGTCTTCCGCAAGTTCGCGCCTGTCGTAGGAAATAACCCAAGCTCATTCGGCGTTGTCGGCGTTGCTGGTGCGGCTCCAAATGCGGGCTATGGCTCAGTCTACCTTGAGGTTGGCCGCGAGGGCCAGGGTACCGCCGCGCCTGCCCCCATCGCGCGCTACTTCTAAGCTTTCTGAGAAGGCTCTTCCTAAAATTCGTTTGCAAACTATTTTTAATAGTTTACAAATATAGAATGAAGTATTCAATCAGTTATTCGCTAATACTTTATATATTAGTTTGTATTTCACTTGGTGCGACAGCCATCAATTTCCTCTACAAACGTGGTCAGTCTATAGGTGCAGCCATTTTACTTGTCTTATTAATCCTAGTCTTTCTCTTTTATGGACTCCGCTGGTTTCCCGCGAACTCTTCATCTGTTACTGGGCAAGCCCCACAAGTACAATGGCCTCCGATAGTGAACATGTGTCCCGATTTCATGGTCACGTGGACAGATCCTGCAAGCAAAAGCATATATTGCTATGATGCGAATAACTTATACAACTTAAAGACAGCTACCACATCTGGCTTAGCCACGAATCTAACCATCAACAATACGGCGGGTCAGTCGGCATATTTAATGAAGAATCCTACACAGAATACTAACGCCGTTAGTATTGCCACTGACACAGGCGGTCTAAGATGGCCTTTTGCGAATAAATTTATTAATACGCCTGCAACAATTACGGCGAATAACACGATGAAATGGGAAGGTGTGTGGGATGGTGCGAATGCGACTGTCGCGAATATCCCTCTGCCATAAAGGCAGAGGGCAAAGGACCTTTACCTTAGCGGAGCGGTTAGGCGGAGCCATAAACCGCAGATGGCCTTTAGCTTTAGCCAAAGGCTTTAAAAAGCTGCTTAAATTGCCCGCTTTACTCTGATACAGTATGAAAACAATATGTCTTCATCCAACCATTGAAAATAGTATTCTTGAATGGTTTCGGAACAGAACTACCCCCGCCGTCTTTCTCGTCGGCCCTCCAGGGGTGGGAAAGACTACCCTCGCATATCGTGTCATGGAGCAAATGAATATGCGAGTCAGCGAATTCAATGCCTCTCACACAAGATCAGGGGCCTGCTTTCGCAAGATTATCCTACCCCTTTTACAACGCGGCGGGGTAATACACATGATTGAGACAGGAACATCCGAGAAGGGCGGCCTAGGTGTTATTCTGGATGAGATTGATGGACTCAGTAGCGGAGAAAAGGGTGGTCTACAAAGCCTGCTAGCATATTTACGGGAGTGGAAGCCAACGAATCCAGGTGTGCCTGTGATTTTCATCAGTAATACCATTCAACAAAGAATGCTGCAAATGATATCACGTTACTGTCTCACATTCAAGGTCGGTAATGCCGATGATAATCAAGTGCGCATGCTCATTGGAAAGGATGTGCCGAATCAATGGAAGACGGTGGGCGGAGGAGATCTTCGGCCACTCCTGCGAGGTGAATATGCTGATATGCCATCTAACGATGAGCAGGAATACGTAAATATTCCTGAGGGAGTCGTGCCGCTTGCCAAGTGGTGTTTGTATTCTGAGATGGATCCTTATCTGACTCTGGAAATGGAGAATAATGATAGTAATTTGGCTGGACTTGTTATTGCAGAAAATATACCTGATCGCCTGGAATGTGTAAAAGGGGATTGTAGGGAGGCTTGGGATCTGTATTTGAAAATGTTCCGCTGCATTCAAGAATCTGATTACGCGGATTACTGGGCGTTTTTCTATCAGACGTGGCGTCTCCTGGCCTTGTCGCAGGACGTGAAGATTAATACGATTAATTTATTCCTCAGCCAGAATGCGGCCTATACGGGGGATATGCCGGCGGGTGATATTCGCTATACGCCGGTCTTGACGAAGCAGTCGGCACTGTTTAATGCGTGGAAGCTCCTGTGTGAGATCAGTGATACACAGGGAGTTCCGATTCGCTTGACACCTTCTTCTTTGATCATGTCGGCTAATATTGAGGCTGCCGCGGGTGGTGGGGGCAAGAAGCAGGACAAAAAGAAGAAGGTGGAAAGTATGTTGGTGAATTTTTCTGCTGCTGCATCTGCAAGTGCAATTGCATCCGCAAGTGCATTACTGTGAGGGATTGTCTGAGGCATATGCGCGAATTAGTTATTCCCGCTCATGAAGCAGCTGTATAAAATCAAGCGGTCCTGTTCGCCCCATTCTGTACGCGCGACCCAAGATCTGTTTTTCCTCTTCATAAACCATCTTATGAAGAAGAATAACATGGGTCGCCATTGGTATATTTATACCCGCTGCCGCATTACGACTATTTAATAAAAGTACTCTTATTTCACCTTTCTTAAATTCTTCCAGCGTATTCGCAATAACGTCCTTGTTTCCCTGTAGATTTGCCACGCGATGTGCAGTTAAGATATTTTCTTGAATTGATGTGAGGGGATTTTCATATCTGCTGAAGATAAGAAAGCGGCCGTCAGGATTCGTATTGATTATATTTATTAATGCATCTATTTTCTTGGGGAGCCTTTGTTTAAAAGATCCTGGTCTAGCATCGCTGTCATGCCTCTCATCCCCTATAGCACACAACTGATTTGGCGCGAACTTTTCTCTGCATAACGGGCATGCGGGCCTCACCTTCAGCCACTGCAAGATGCACGCAGCGCAAAACATTTTCGCACAACACGGTGTTAAAACAGGGCCTGTCGGCGTATCATAACAAATCGCACACCCATCCTTCGCCGCTTCCTGAGTCCTCTCACATATTGCCGCAATTTGTGCCCTCGTCGTGTCAATCTTATCTTCAAGAGCCTTGATCGCATTTTCCTTCGCCTGTGGGGTCGCATATTCTTCCAGGCGCTTATATGCAAGTAATCTTTCCATACGCTCCAGCTCCTTACGTTTATACGCCGTCGTCGCCTCCACGATAGTCAACGGGCTATGAGAATTTATACCGAGAAACTCCAAGGCCCCTTGAATATCTCCTGCGTGTAACATGGCTTCTGCCTCTGCAGGAATGACGGATGCTACAAGTTGTTGTGTAACAGGTGTCTCGCAGCGAATGATGATGCGGTTGAGGGGTGGGAGAATCACCGATGTATTAAGAAAGGCCTCAGAATTTACCACTACCAGATGGCCTCTCAGGGGATGCAGGGATTGGATCCGCTCCTTGAAATATCCATGACTCTGTGTTCTATAAAAAGTCACATTGGGATGCGTACGGATCTGCAGCTTCAACATGTCGCGAATTTCTGGGTGCATGGACTCTATGAATTGGTCAGGAAGCTGACGAATAATATACGAATGATAGTACTGTGCACATAAAAGAAGATTTCTATACGTGGCCGTGATATACCATGTCATAATCGCATGGGGGACCTTGCAAGTGGATGCGATTTTTATAGTATCTGCCTCATCGTACATAACACGTCGCCAAGTGGGTTCTTGTATATCTTTTTCTTCTAGGGTATTCATGAGCATGGGTAAAAGGGTATTGCTGACGAGAGTGAGGTGGGAGCCTTGTAGGCTTGTGATGAGGGTATCCTTCTCAAGATCCCTCTGGGTTTTCAAGAAAAGAACCTTGAGGGTGGTGTGCGTTTTAATCGTCTCCTGCCATTGTCTGTAAATGGTATGTGGCACTATCACTAGCGAGTCATACAAGTTTACTGAAGTGGGTTGGGGGATGATAGAAAAACATGCGGACGTGCTCTCAGGATGAAGGTTACTCAGGGGTGGGTGTATTCGTAAGGGTTCCAGGGCCATTTGGCTGATGTGGCCGAGGGTCATGAAAGTCTTGCCGACCCCCACACGATCCCCCAGGAAGGCGTAATGACTGAAGAGACTTTGTGTGCCTTGTGTCCCTTGTGAGCCATAGGCGTCCCGCACCTCGTACCCAGTCCGCAGATTCAATTCCTTGTGGCGCATGGAATGGATGGCGGCCAGCTGATGGAGTTTCAGGGGCGTTTTCATATGAGCCGGCTGATTTGCTATAGGCGAGTCTTCGGTCAAAGCATTTGAGAATGTTTGATTAAACATTTCCAAATTATTTCTTAGGGTTTGAACTGAATTCATCTGTTCCTCTGGAGCGGGCTTTATTTAGGCAGTTGAATAAAAGTTTCTGAGGGCTGCGGATTTAATAAAGGCCTTCATCTTCATGCTCGTTTCCTTAATGAAGGGGTTCGGCTTGTCGCGCATCGCTCTCTTATCAAAGGTATTCTCACTGTGACTGAGGACGAGCATGACCTTGAAGGTGTCTAATTGAATCATTGGATGCTTGTAATTGTCCAAGAATGAGCGCTCCTCCGCATTCGGCACAGTCTCGTCATATAGGTGAGCCTTTCCATATGACTTTCTATATGCGAGTGTGCCATTCGTCGCGTGAGTGGGACTGTATGGGCCGAACTTATAGATTTTCTTATTATCGGTGTAATACATGTAGATCTCAGATGCGCCGGCCAGCTCAATCTTGGGATTTTGGCCGAATTTCTGGACCACGTGACTGACCCGCTCGTCGCTGTAGAAATCGTCGTCGTCCATCGCCACCACGATATCTCCCACGGCCTCCTTATTGAGAATGTTTCTCTTTGCACCGATGAGGAGCTTGGACTCCAGGCGAATATACTTGAGATTTGGAATCTTGAGACCCTCAAATACATCTTTGACACAATCTGTACCGTCGTCTAGGATGATCCATTCCATGCGATCCTTTGGATACGTCTGTGACTTGTAGCACTCAATCATTGCAGGTAGAAACTTGCGCCGATTGTACGTTGGGGTTACAACTGAAACAAAAGGCTTCATTTGATGGTTAAACTAGGGGATGCTTTATGCTCCTCTTTAGGGCCTTAGGGCCTTAGGCCCTCTTTAGGGCCTTAGGCCCCTAGCACAGCCCTCTCCTCGTCCAATTCAGGAATGATCTTTCTCTGAATGGCTGCAACCTTCTGAGCAAGTTCCGCCGCCTTTAGAGAAGACACAACCCCCGCCACCTCATCTTTCACATATCCAAATAATTTGAATACAAGATCGTTGTACTTTCTCATGTTATAGGGTACAATCGGCAAGAATGATATGAATAGGGGGCCCTGCGTCTTAAAAATCCACGCGCTTATCTCCTTCCAGATATAATAAGGTGCAATAAAGGGTGCAAAAATGAATCCATATACGAAGGCTAGAATGCGAAAGGGAACCGTCTTATGTATGTAATCATTTGCAAGAAAGGATGCGAATCTAAGGCATAAGAGAATATAAAAAATGCGTTTTATATAATAATATGCATCGTGGCTAACTTCTACCGCAATGTCCACTGTACTTGCACTGAGAGCTTTTGCCGCGGCGGCCCGCTTCTCATCATCTGCGTCCTGCTTAGACTTTGCAATGCTTTGAGTTATCGCATCCTTGGCTTTCGTATACTTATCCATGTAGGTTGCATACTGCTCGTCATACGCCATGTCACGCGTATTGACCTGAACGGTAGACAACTCCTTATTATTGTTCCACCAAACAAGTTCTGTCTTAATAAATGTTAGAAGGGTTGTGTATTCCTTTAGTTTGTATATGTCTAGAGTATTTTGATATGCGGCCTGTACTTCGGGGGTGGCCTTTGCCCATCCATCTTTAGCGGCATTTTTATCGACCCGCTCCTTATCAAGCAGTGTTTTCAGATTTGCATCCACCTTGGCCCTCGCAGCCTTTCTTAAAGGAAGTGCTGCGGTTATCTCCTCACTCGTAGCCCTTTTTACACCGGTTGAATAATTGACGATATTTGTGAGCTGGTTATTTTCTGGATATGCAGGTAGCGAATCATCCACTTTTACATCTGCCGGATTTAGGGTTAGGGGTTTTGGAGATGCAGCATTCGCAGAAGCAGCAGAAGCATTCGCAGAAGCAGCAGATGCTGCACCCTGTACGGAATTTGTTAGTGAACCAACCAAAGACATCTCTTTTTCTCCAGTAGAAAATCTAAACTCTAATTAAATGTCCTGGGTCGTAGTCATACCCTCCTACGATCGCGTAGAGACATTCAAGAAAAAGACCTTGGCTCTTCTTCTTACGTATAAGATCCCCAAGTCTAAGATCTACGTGTTTGTAGCGAATGAAGAACAGAAGGAGCTATATCAAGAGATTGCGCCCTTCGTGGGGCATATAGTAGTCGGTGTAAAAGGGCTGCCCGAGGTTCGCAACTTCATCTTTGACTACTTTCCGAAGGGGCAGAAAATCGTGTCATTTGATGACGATGTACGGGGATTTATTGAGTACGATGAGAGTAAGAAAAGACACGAGAAAAAGCTGGTGGACTTGGCCGGCATGTTCAATCGTGGCTTCGCCGAGTGTAAAAAGGCGGGTGGGAGATTCTGGGGAGTCTATCCATCGGCAAATGGATTTTTCATGCGGCCCACTGTCACCACGGATTTGCGCTTTATCATTGGAAGTTTCTGGGGGTGCATTAATCCAGGGAAAGAGATTCGCATAGACATTGGAAATGGCGAGAAAGAAGATTATCAGCGCACGATAAAATTCTGGGAGGCTGATGGGGTGGTTGTGCGGCTGAATTTCTTCGCGGTTCAGACTGCGACTTATGCGACGGCGGGTGGCTTGCAGGAGGGGAATCGTTTGGCGAGAGAGAAGAAGACTGTCAAATCTATGTTAAAGAGGTGGCCGCAGTATATCAAAATGAATCCTAGGAGGAAATCTGGATATCCTGAAATTCTCTTGGTACGGCCCAAGAATACGACTCGTAAGGTCCAGAAAGGTGCGCAAGACGAATAATCAGAGGGCGTACTTATTATCGCCCATGCCTGATTCCACGAGGAAGAAGTTGAGGTTTTCTACATAGATGTTCATGCTGTATATGTATGTAGAGTTCGGCGGCAGTGGATAGACCTGCAAATCAAGCTGGAATTTGCGGATTCTGCTGCTATTCAAAGATCCCGCCGGCTGTGGTGTGGGGCTATGTAGCTCAAAACTTATGACTGGAATATGTCTATTCGCTCCGCCAGAAAGATACTTATATGATGTGAGGCCCGTGTAAAAGGTGGTTGGCTTCACTTCCTGAATCTCATTTCCATCGGCCAGGACTCGTATGGTGCGTATGATATCAAGCTGACCACTCGGGACCACGAGGCCCGTTGCATTTCGTGTCTCAATAAACTGGCTGTCTGATGGAATCATCGTCTGTATCTTCGGTCTATTCGGGTAATCCCACCAGTTTGTTAAATTTGTTAAATCATTGCGATAGAGGGCGCTGTCTGAGCGGCGCGGCATCAAGATAAGCCTGGTGATGGGATTATGAATATCTAGAGTGAAGGTTTCATCGCCGATTATTTCTGGTTGTGGAATAAGGGTAATTTGCCTTGTGACATAGGTCAGTGGTGTTGTTGCGAATATTGTTTGTTCTTCTTGTGGCAAGAAAACATAGGTTGTGTGCAAGGTGGGGCTACAGGCCCATGTATTCAGGGGTGGGGCTGTTTGGTTGAAGTCGGTGAAGAAATTGCGGATCTGGGTATTTGTGTCGGAGGCGTTGATGAAGTCTGGGATATTTGTCTGCATGCTCATGTCTGGGGTGAGAGTGCGGAAGCCTGGCGCCATGCGGACGCCTGAGAGATCGAGAGTGGTGTAAAGTTGTCTGGCCGGTGTGAGATTGATGGTGACATCCACGGTATAGTATTGGAGACCTACGAGCGGAAGGGCCTGGCCTTCTTCCGTAAACCAGAAAGGGAGCGGGACATGGACTGTATACGCGGGGATTGAGGGCGCATTCGTTTGCGTGGCGTTTCTCATATCAGGATACACGGTTGGGTATTCTCCGCCGGTGGCAGTGGGATTGCCGTAGAGGCCGAGCGCCGGGTTAGTTAGCTCGGGCACATCGCCGACGAGCTGCTGCCATTTCTCAAACTTGTCCTTTGGGTAGTCAATGAGCGCCTTGCTCATGAGGTACTCGCCGGTGAATTCCTGGATCTTGTTGGGGCCGACGCTTACGAAGACGGACTGGATGGCGGCAGCTCCGAGATAACGAACCCATTTGAATTCTTGCTGGGTAGTGGGGCCGCTTGCCGGATTAATGGGCTGGTATTTGCTATAGATCGCTGGAATCTGGAAAGAGAAGTACATGTCGCTGACTAAATCGCCAATGCGGTCCACTCTCGCCTTGATCTGGATTGTTTTATCGTAGGGATAATCTGTGACGCCGTCCATGAGCTTGGACGTAGTTTCCAGGGAAAAATGGGTGTATTTCTTGAAAGTCTTGTAAAAGTATGTCATATCTGGATTCCCAGATAGGATGACATTCTGACTGCCGTATGCTACGAGACTTAAAAGGCCTCCCCCAGGCATTCTTCTTTTGCTTCCTAAAGGTAATCTCTAAGCCACTGCCTTTGCTTTTCGCCTTTGCTTTTTGCATGCCAAACCTTATCTCTGTTGCAAGGATAAGGTTTGTATGGTGTTGGTCTTCTGAGAAGCGGTTGCGCTTCTCTAACGAGAGAAAGCGGATGCGCTTCTCCGCTAACCCTTTCTCTGCGTCCACCATGTATCAATGAGGTAGGGTGGCTTGTCCATTCCATTATTATCGAACTTATTGCTCGGCCCCAGTGACATGTGCGCCTGGATTTCTGAATAACTGACCGCGTATCTGTAATATGTCATATTGCTAATATATCCTATGGCCTTGCCGTTGATGATAAAATTCTCACCAGGAGGGATGCCGTGCTTGTTTGTGCTGTTCGAGGCCTCATTCTTAAAATTCGCAGCGAGTAGTCTGTTGTTGGGGAACAGGTTGAGCGACTGGTAGTTCTGGTATGGTAGTGTGCCGGCAAAGGTCTTCTTAGCAGCCAGATTTCCATTTACATACACCTCCAGTGTGTTCTTACGAAGGGCGAGTACTAGGTGGAACCACTTATTGAATGGAATTTGCTTCACATCGATCGTGTTGAACCAGTTATCGTACGTATTCATTACAACACGGAGAACGGGGCCATCATTGCTTGCAGATGAAGAACTGACGAAAACGCCTGGGCCGCATAGAGGGAAGGGGCTGGAATTATAGCCTTTGTAGAATAATGTCTTCCATCCTTCCTCGCTGCTGTCGGTATCATCTGACACATAGATAAACGTCGCATATGTGAATTCAATACCGGTTAGCTGATTATCCGATACAGAAAGAGTCGTATTCATAGGATTATTAGGATCCTGCTTGAATTCTTTAGTCACATTGCCTGTGTAGGGGTAAACATCTACGCGTGCAGAGTTGTAGCTTATATATGCCTTATAAAGCTGCTCAAGCACCATAAAAGTAAAGAAGATTGCCGCTGCGATTACTAGCGCTATGACAATCTGTGGAAATATATTCGTACTTGTGCTTTCCATTCTAAAGTATGACAGTACAATTTGTTGTGTTTAGGCCAAAGGCCGATTAGACTCAAAAGAGTCTTACAGGTAAGTCCAAGGCTGTCCCGTGGGTGTAACCATGATCTGGTACGCCTGGTTGTTGCCTGATGTGCCGAATGTGTTGTTAATGCTAAAGAGATTGGAGAAGAAGCTGCCTAATGTGAATCCAGCTCCGGGGCCCGCCTGGTAATTCGCCCAAACTTGGTCGGGGGTGATTGCATAATTGTAAAAATCAGCCTTCGCGAAATAGCCCTTGAGGTTTCCACCATTGCCATATCCAAAGGTCGCTACCGCATTTCCATTTCCAGAACCAAGTGAAAAGCTCGCCTTGTAAACACATGAGCGTGCAAGTTTGCCGTCAACATACACATCTAATGTTCTGCCATTGCCTACTGCCGTGATTTGAATCCAACGCTGGAACTCAATGCCATTTATAATATCACAACGGTCGTCTGTCTTGTATGTTGCGCTTGTGTTATATCCCTGGACGAGTGAGTTTACACTGTATGCACTTCCCGTAGAAGTGGTGAGTGAATTATCAATGACATTCGCCGGGTCGCTGGTCGACTGGCGCACAATTAGGCTGCCATCCTTCGGGTTGAGTCCGAAGAAAATGAGTGTCTTGCCTCTCGTCGCCGCATCAGATGAAAAGCGTGAGACTGAGATATCTAGAAGGTGTGCGAGGTTCTGCCCCCCCGCCGCATTGAATCCCTTGGTATCAGAGACATATACCCAGAAATTCGTCGTATACTGTCCGCCGTCCTGAAGGCCGGTTAGATTTGTCTGCGAAACTGCTAAACTATTCGCATCAGCCGCTACCATTTTCTTGGGCTCCCCAGAAAGTAGGCTGACAGATGTCTGGGCAGTGGTGGAGTTATAGAGCCAGCTGTACAGGTAATAAAGACCGATACATATGGCTATGAATACTAGAACACCAACGACCATTGTAAACGTTTGGTTCCCTTTGGAATTATTCGAATTGGATCTGTTCATTCTGTTAGCATTAAGTATAAAAATCACTGGACGTTATTGAACATTCGTAACATAGGATGCAAAAGGGTTAAGTGGTTTTACTGCTGGTAAATTGTTGCAACCTCCAAATATACATGACGGCATATTGAGACTAAAGTTCGCAAAATCTCCAAGATTCAGATCGTCGAGAAAATAGGGCTCGCCTCTCGTATTCACCAGGCTCTGCACATCTGCCGCAACGTCCGCAGATGACTGGGCCGCCTTCGTTCCAACAAAAAGGCCTATCTTACCGTGCCACTTGGGATTTCCCGCGTACCAGGCGTCCATGGAGCCGGGTGGATAAGGCACATGATCGCACAATTTACTGGTAACTAATTTTTCGCCGAAATACACATCAAATCTACGCCCCTCTTTCACAATCGTCACGACTGTCCATTTCTGCAGGGGGAGGGCCGGAAGAGGAACGCTTTCCGTGTAGTGCTGAGCGCTGTCAGAGGCTGTTCTTATTTTTAGAAGTGCCGGAACATATGGCTTATCGTTTTGCGAAGTATAGCCAGAAGCCCAGAGTTCGAGGCTAGTGCCTATGCTGAGAAGCTTTGATAGATAGGCTGATGCGCTGTCAGTCAACCCGCACCGGGTGCAATCGGAAGCGGCACAGCTACACGATTTGTATGAATAATCCGTGCACGATGGAGCAAAGGATATGGTGGGCGCTGAATCTCCATCTGCGATGCAGTCGACTTTATTGATTGTTCTAGGCCCTTCTTTTATGTAGATGGCGAAGCGTAGGGAGCAAGGCGCATTGCTCCACGGTAAATCCGCGTTTGGCAGAACAAGGTTTCGTTTCGATAGGTCGTACATGGCGGATGTACCTTGGTAACCTGGCTTTGACTTTAAAAATAGCAGTGTTATATATGATATAAGTATTGCTATAGTTATAAATATAATTGCCTCTAAGAGCATTCTAACGTTATATAATGAAATTAGATGGAAAGCACTAGTTGGTACACATCCCTGTTAGAGCAGCAGGAGGCACATCAAAATCGGCAGCGGCAGCTAAGGCGGGATATGATTGCTGAACCTCGGCCAGGCTGATTGGCCTATTCCATAACTGGAAGTTCTGTAAGTAAACAGATCTGCTCGGTGTATTTGCCCAGCTTGGCGCAGAATAAAAGCGCTGGGGTTTTGATTGAGTTCCATTTAATGTGATCGCAGATGGAACAATTCTTTGAAACGACTGGCGTCCATTCAGATACACAGTAAATATCTTATCTTGCACAACAACTGTAATGCGGAAGGGTGTATGGAGGGGAATATTCTTGATTTCTCTTATACTGTATGGCGTACCAGAAGATCCGCAGTAAAATGTGAGCCCCAGGTCATTTGTGTTAGATAGGTATAGCATCATTGATGTGGTCCCCTTCATATTCGTTGATAGGTCACCACCCGAATCGCCGGGTGTTGAAGTCGCGTCTGTTTTATATAGGATAACTCTCTTATTTGCAGAAGTATCTGTTAACTTCACCACATATAGATCGACTGAAAATGAGAAATTATTAACAAACTCATATACCTTAAGAGTATCATCCTTTGGCACAGAATCGGCGGGCGGTGGCTGAGTACGAGAATTCCAATATACTAGACTATCTGACGTGCCTGGTATTCCTATTAAACCCTTATCGCCTGGGGAGAATCTGAAAACAGGTGCTATAGTGAAATGTATGAGGATGAGTACAAGGAAGGCAATAAACCCATACATAAATATATAGAACACGACTCTCAGAAAATAACTACCTGGACCTATGGACTCTGCAGCAGAGGCGGAATAGGCAGAAGAATAGGCAGAAGCAAAGCCTGCAGAGGAGGATGAGAAAGAAGGCAGTGAAGGCATGGATGAGAAGGAAGGCATAGAAAGGGAAGGCATTTTTAAAGGTCCAGATGCAGCATAAGAAGGAGAAGCAGAAGAAGAAGCAGAAGGAGAAGCAGAAGGAATACCTGACCTTTTGCTGCCTAGAATACGGGCAATGGCAGATTGTATTGTAGACGAAGTCGTATTCATTCTGTTTGAGCCGTGGTTCTCTTTTTCCGAGTAAATCTTGACGACTTTGAATCAAAGCCGATTTTCTTGAAATACTTTCTAGTCTCAGAATTATTGCATTTTCTGAGTTTCTCGCGTAAATAGCAAACAAATGATACACGGCTAAAGGGTTTGTCGGAACCTAGTGTTCCTGTCTCAGGATCATCCTTGTGAATCTTGGGAAGAGACTTATTTATCTTTTTATCAGCCTCAGTCTCATAGAGCTTCGTATTACAGTGCCACTCGTGCACATCCATGGCTAAGAAATCGCCTGTTCTTATATTAAATCCAACTCTGTACTGTGGAAAAAGGGTATATCCACCATGATATGCACCACGCTCAATGACGGAGAGATTGCCATATCCTTCGCGGAAATCGCCAGCGTCTCGGTGCAAGGCCGTGCGAAAATTGCGGTTAATTGTGACAGATGAGAAGGCGGTTCCTGTAATGTGTAAAAGGGGTTTCTCTTCAGCTGCCTTCTTCTGTAGAGCATATCTATCGGGAACCAGTGCCTTGAAGCAGGAATCTATGGCCCGTATGAAGGGGAGGCCGTGATTGTAATTTTTCCAGAATCTCATCGTGTATGATGTGAGGCGGCAGGGGAGCTTCATGAAAGGGGTGGCGTCAAAATAGCCTAGGACCGAAGAAAAGACATTATTATTTACGCGCATATTTCCGTCTTTGGCGAAGTGGCCCTGGATATTGGTAGGATTGCGCTTCTTCCAGTACTTTCCATTGACGTCTATGGGACCGGCGGCGGCTCCGCGATTTCTTGATGGGGCGGCGGTAATCCAGAATCCCTCCCAGCCGGTTTTGATGATATCTGGGTCTATGACCGACTTGCGGAGTTTCGCCAGAAGCTTCTTTTCTCCATTCTCGCCCTCAGTATATATATCAATATCCTCGTCGTAGATCTTGTCCACATCATCCTCGTCAAAGAATTTGCCCTCTTTTGCCTCAATTTGTTCGTCGGTCATTTTTTTCTTAATTATGACTTCTTTGACGGATGTCTTGATTGGCTTTTT
>Ga0114978_10002379_pt1 | contig 15470 bp, 10 predicted proteins | sample S_140212_EF_Meta_FD_87027 | JGI IMG/M metagenome (GOLD analysis project Ga0114978, IMG submission 87027) | Freshwater microbial communities from Lake Simoncouche, Canada to study carbon cycling - S_140212_EF_MetaG | ecosystem: Environmental > Aquatic > Freshwater > Lake | place: Lake... | reverse complement strand
TGAAATGAAAAATGACATTAAAGAACTAAAAAATACAATAAAGGAATTAGTTGAAATGATGAAAGCAGTTTATGAATTTGAAGATGCATAAAATGGGCGTTTTAAATGAGAAAAGGTGTAAAAGAAAATGCGGATACTGATTTTAATCATGCATTTGAGAATGGAATGGAAAGCGCTTTTTTAATTCAAAAAAAAGAGAATTATTAGATAGACAAAATACATTAGCAAAACGTAAGGGAGGCAAAATCAAGAAAGGAAGAAAAACAAGAAAAACAAGAAAAACACGTCGTTCTATCAAATAAGTATTTTATTTTTTTAAGGATGTTTTTCTTTTATTTGTTTTCATAGTTTTCATAGTTTTCATAGTTTTCATAGTTTTCATTGTTCTCGATTTATGGGATACGGACGATTTTGCTGGTGATTTTTTGTGAGAATCTATATCCATATTCAAATACAATCGCAATCCATCTTCCTGATAATAAATATAATGATACTCGATAAAAAACCGAATCAATGCAAGAATCGTGTCAAAAAATTCCGCCAACCGATTTTCCATCAAGTTCTCGTGTATTTTCCCAAAAATGTATCCAACAGTGGTAAATTCATCGACTTCGATTCCATGCCCCATCAAACGTCCAACGCAGTTCTCCACATCCCGTCTATACTGCTCGCCTCCAATTTTCTCCGCAATTTTCATCTGTTTTTTATTCCATTTTTTCCCGAGGTTCATAAACTCTACCGTATTCATGTACCCCAAATGCAGAAACGCCGTCTCGCGTATGGTCCGGTTATGTTCATACTCTGCCGCCGTTTTGTCCGACACGAACCCCACGCTGTTATACCAAGATTGCCCCTGTTGGAGAATGCGATAGTACGCCAGTTCATACGAATGTTCATATTTTTCTGCACCAGTCACAGTAACGCCTTCCGATTCAAATCCAGGACGATAAATCCGACTGAAATCTTTCAGTTCAATATACTCGAGTTTCATTTCGCGAGCAATGTCGACCAGTTCTCGTAAAATCGCGCTTCCTGCCAATTTGCAATTGAATTCGTTCGCATATTTGATGTAATCAATCGTCATGTGCTCGTCCTCAATACGAATGTCAAAACACTGATTGTGAGATGCATGTACAGAGAACCGGCCTTCGTAATTCATCGGACCGATTTCGCGGAGTTCGACGCCTTTGTCCGAAAATCGATTGGACGCCGCATCTATAAATGAAGTTCTTCTGCTTGTTGACATATTAGTATATGTCAACATAATTGTTGGATGATTGAATATTTGGATATTTGGATGATTCGATGCATTATCCGATGACATATGTCGAAAATGTATGCGGACTATTCTTGTTATTTGTCTCCATATATGCAGCCACGTCTTCATTTGCATTATTATTGTTATGTTCATTGGCCTGTAGATTCACGAACGATTCATTCGACGAGAGGAGCGATTCGCGTTTCGGTACAGGTGTCGGCGGAAGCAACTGTAGCCATCCCGGAATCAACCAATCGGTGAGAACTATCTCCACTAAATTGATTTGAAAGAAGAATTTGAAAAAATCGACAATCAGCATCAACATGATGAGTAAAAACGACACATTGTGAATGAGCCAAATCACCACAGATTCATTCGAATCCATCGACAAATGCAGGAAGTAGACAATCAAATAGACGGCCAACAGGAATAGTAACATGGAAATAATCGAATACGGGTCGTCCAAATAATCGCGGAATTGTTTGAGCCGCTTGGTCACATATCTATCTTTCTCTTCCTTCGTAGAATTGAAATATTCGACCAGTATAACAATAGTCAAAATACTAATAGTAAATGCATCTATCATTTGATACATTTTATCTTCGTATTTGCTTTCGTTGCTCGAAATATCCATCACGAAAGTCACGATGATATAGACGAAAATACACACTGCTAAAAACGACGACAATACAATCAAGAATCCATTTTCCGTGAACATTTTCTTACACTTACGCTATACATTTATTTCACAAAACGGTTGCGTTTTCTGTAAAACAAACAATAGGCCGCTTTGCTGACGACGGTCGCCTCTATTTTCGCCGGATCCAACAGGGTCACTTCCGTATCGTTGTAATGGAACCAGTCGCCGGCCTGGTGTTTGACATACGCAGTATAATGCCCGCCTTGTACCGACCCGCTATGATTGGCCACCCCGTATAAATCATACACATATTGCTCGGAAAAATATCCGTTTACATACTTGGACAAATCCAACTGTTCGACCGGAAAATCGACTAAATTCTGCAATTTTTTCTTTCCATCCGGCGAAAACCGTTTCAAACAAATGACCAGAATGGTCGGCAGACTGAAAAACGTGCATTCTTTCATGACCGGCTGTTTTTCACCCGTCGCTTCATTGAACCATGCGTTTTCGCCGTCCAGTTTTTCAGGGCAAGTAAACAGGTCGAACCCTTCGTAAATCGACGCACATTTCGCTTCTAAATCAATCATGAAATAATGCGCCGGAATCAAAGATAATTCTTTTGTTTTGTGGGATGTATCGGACTGTATCTCGCTGAGTTTCGTGACATACATCCCATAAAACATTTCCATGATTTCGGAATATTCTTTGGAATAAATGGCGCTCAATATCCGGTACGATTCGACCGCCATTCTGTCGACCTCTGTTTTCACCGTCCCGCTGATTTTCATACTCACCGGTCTAGCAATACTGTTGTGCATACAATCGATGATAAACATCATGAATTCGCATATGTCATTTTGCGACCAACCTGTAAATAATTCAATGTTTTTTTGAGCCGAAATATACTGCACACATTGGACAAACCGTTGCGGCGAAACAATGCCATTTTCAGTCCACATCATTTTCCGCAACGCATTCCATTCCTGAAATAAAACTGCGTCTATGTTATTTTCCCGAATTTTGTGTTCCAATATACTTTGGCATTTCTCGGAATCCGCCAATTCGTGTAATTCATATGTATGACTTAAAATCTGCAAACAAGAATTCAAAAAACATGTATTTCCTAAATTTGCAATTCCTGTAAGACCTTTTTTTACCATGGTTAGAAAAGATATAAAAAATGTAGGAATAGTCTCTATATCTATATGGATTCTTCAAACAATGTAAATGACAATGATGAGAATTATTCAATTCATATATCAACCATTACACAGTTAATGCGCGATTATATTGAGAACATGAATGATTATCATTCAAATATGCGGCATTTGATTCTTTTCATGGAGAGGTTGCATGAACCATATAACAACAATATGAACATGAATTATATACAACCGCAAAATCAAACACATACACAACATCAAACACAACATCAAACACAAAGACCCTTATCCTCTAATACACAACCATACTTCACATATAATTATACCCATCCTACAGGTGATTATGTGCAACCACAACCTCGTATGGCGACTAGAAATATAGCAAACTCTCTCTATACATTACTGCCTAACAATATACGTCAACGCGTACAAGGATTCATGGAAGATGTGGTGGTTCGTCCGACCCAGTTTCAGATAGACAGTTCCGTCGAATATTTCGTGTATGACCCTTCCGCTGGCCTGATTGAAGGCAGGTGTCCCATTTCTTTAGAAGATTTTTGCAGCGGAGAAGAGCTGTCGCGTATTCGATATTGCCATCACGTATTTAAACGCAATGTATTGCAGGATTGGTTCTCGCGAAATGTGCACTGCCCGGTATGTAGATACGATATTCGAGATACGCCGATTTCGATTCAAGCACATACCACTGTTGGAAATCGAAATCCAGAAAATCGAAATGTTGGAAATAGAGATTCTGAAAATATAGAAAATAGAAATCTTGAAAATAGAAATCTTGAAAATAGAAATCTTGAAAATAGAAATCTTGAAAATAGAAATTCTGAAAATGATGATATAGAGTTAGATGCGGTATACGAATCGTTGTATCCTTCCCTGTCTCCACCCGAGAACCTGGATACAAATTACGATTTTTTCAGAAATAATACAAACACAAATACACAAACCAATGCAACACATCCCATTATCCAAACACTCGGAAATGCCTTACATTCATTTATTCAAAACGAAGTCGAGAACAATCAGTACATGAACGAATTTATGTATACCTTCGATATACCAATCGAAATGCTACAGACAGATCTATCAAATAATCGCATATAACCTCTCTTTCTCTCTTGCAGAATTGTAATAGATAATGTACTACAATAAAATGCCAGACCACACACAATATAACACCTGTTGGATGTACAGGTGTTATAATTTATAAAATGTCTCATTTTAATTCTCCAAGGGTTTAAAAACCGGCTTGACGAAGAGCCAAGTATTGGGCAGTAACAAACACGGTCAAAAACATAAACGCATAAGGAATAATTACCAGTGCCCAAGAAATGGCCTTGTATCCCTTATCGCAAATCCAATTCAGTACCGCTGTCCAGAGTCCAATGAAGAGAACATGAGCAATAATGGTCAAGAAAGGATTCTTGGAACTCGCATAGTTCTGTAGTTGAAGAATCAACGCAATTGCTGCTAAAACAAGGTAGACAACCGCAGGAGTGCACAATTTCATTTTATATACTTGAAACAGAAATTAATTCAAAACTCATTGTCTTCATCCTCCGAATAATACGCGCCATCCATATACCCTTCTGTGGTCGGGAATGCATTCATTTCCTCTTCTTGTTCTCGGTCCCACTCTGCTTCTTGCTCCTCTCTCATTTGCTCGACGTCCATCTCTTCCACCACGCCCTCTTCCGGTATAGCAGACAATTCGTCATATGGCAAATCATGAATTCCCTGTTGTAAATTCTCCGCCCTTTCGCGGTCACTGGTCGCCTTATCATACACGAAAATCCCTTTTTGTTGTCCCACACTCCATACTCCCAATTTATACTTTTTCGCTAAATTCTCTGCACGCCGTTCCTGTTTTTCCATATGCTCCAATCGACCCATTACACGTTCTTTCTCAGATTCATTGTCTTTCACAATTTGCTTCACAATACTTGTGTAGTGGTAGTCTAAATATTTTTTATTATTCCGATGAATATTCAAAAACACCTGTAATAATTTGGCAAGGTTCTCATTCATCGCGCGTATTTCGTCTTCATCCACCGGCTCGTAATACACTTCTTCTTCGAATTCAAACTCTTCGTCATATCCAACAGAGGATTCTTGTTCTTTTTTTTGCGACGTTTTGCGAATGGGGTTCACATTTTCGATGTAGAGGACCATGGCCGAGTAGACCATATTCGTCGACAACATGTACAACAATTCCGTGTCGAATGGCGCGGTATGCGGAAGCTCTTCCATAAAGAGGTTCAAATGAATCAAATGTTCTCGAATGTTCGTGAAAAAATCGGTCATGTCATTGTCTTCGGTCGTGAATGAATATAATTGCTTGTAATGCATGTCGATTATTTTTTGAAGTGCCATTTTGTCGGCCATAGACAGGGCCCAATATGAATGGATTCTGCGGTTTATCGGTTTTTTATTGTCGGATTCGGTGGAATAATAATTGAGCGTTTCGCCGGATTTCATATGGTGTACTACAATTCCGGGTAAGTAATGCGTCAAATCGAAGACCATGTTTTTCATGAATTGGAGAACTCGACCCGAACTGTTGGAAAGAGAAGAAGGTTTTCCGTCATTTGGTTGCGGTTGATTCGCGGTCTCATCTATCCTCCATATATCCATTCGCGCCAAAAATGTAGCCATCTCTTCCATATCCTTGTCTTTCAGATTGCCGTACTCGTACAAGAACGCGACAATTTGCGAGAACAATTTGCTATTTTTATCATACAGATAATCACGCAATGACCCGATTTCTTTCTCTTTTTCCGAATCTTTATTTTTCTCTTTTTCCGATTCCGAATCTGATTCTCTGTCTACCGGAGACATTTCGGTAGTGATTGAAATCAGTTTTCGAAGATGGTCGACCAAGACGGGGTCAATGCCCAACATCGTCTTCTCAATGGCGAGAACATTTTGAAATCGTAAGAAATGCAAATCATTCAATGATTTCGACGTCTCCAACAGGGGATTTTGTTGATTTTTTCGGCGGACAATCGTCATGAGTTGGACCAAATCATTCTCTGTGAATGTACGTTGTTGTTGAAGGAACGCGATTTTGGAAGCAAGCGACATGGTTGCATTGTATCCCACAGGGACTTCAGAAAAGAATCCGTGGAATTCCGCCGGTATTTCGCCGCGGTCCAGTTTGCAATAGTGTATGATTGCGCTATAAATGAGATGCGTTTCATCCGCCACTAATCGGGGCGAATGTCTGTGCACCATCTTATACGCCAATGTTCTCGGATGACTTATCAATTGTATGCGATACACTTCTTCCGACAATTTCGCCGATATTTTAATGTAATTGGCGAGAACTTCGCCGCCTTCTTGATTCGCAAAATACAGTATCGGATGATGGATGGCCGAGTCATTGCAACACGCATTTTGCATAAACGGTATATTCGACATCGTTTTCATGAGCAATTCTTTGGATTTGACGACCGATTGAATGTACTCGATGATACAGTAGCCATAATTCGCGAGTTTGCTGCGGATAGTAGATACAACCGCTGTTTGCCCCATCTGTCCTTTTTGCGCCATTCCCCAAAATTCGTTGATGAACGACGCCGACACGGGCGAGATATGCCGATTCGCGTCCGTTTTCACAATCGGCGGCAAAAAATGCTTCCATTTTTCCACGCGGTATTCGGCCGGAATAGATTCTTCCGGATGATTCTGCAAATAGTCGCGTTTCTTTTCATACATGTATTCGATGTTGGGCCATGCGGCCACTATTTTCAGGGTTTCGGTCAATCGCTCGACGAACCACGAGTCTTTCTTTTTGTAGACCGTGTTCCACGGCGCATTGTCCGTCGCCAGTTTCTTCAATACACACGCGATGTATTTGACGCCTTGTGTATCTTGTTCCCCTGTAAGAGGAAACCCGTCCAAGGAAAAGACGCAGGATGGCATCGTGCGAGATTTATTGAAACTCGGAATCGCGGTTTGCATAAACGTGAAGGTGACAGAGACGACAATCAATACCATCTGTTGATTGCGCATGTTTTCATAGGACATCGGTTTTTTGCCTTTTGCCACCTGTTTTTGCACCTGTTTTTCATACAGGGATTCGCTGATGATTTCTTTCTCACAGATGGCAAATGATATTCTGCGAATATCGTTGATTCTATCGGGGTCAAATTTCGCGAAGTGTCTCGAGAACGTTGCGAATATCTGGTGTAGTTCTTGATGCATCTTGGTTTCAAACACGAATGCATTTGCATCGTTCATTTTTACCGTTGCATTCCCGTCTTTGAATCTCTGTAATAATTTGGTTTCCACGTCGTCTTCCATCACCGCATTCGTGATGATGCGGAACCCGTCTTCCGTATATCCCTCTTCCGCAACTCCGTCAATGAAGCGGATGAACTCATTGCTGTGTTTGTCGTATATCGCATTGCCGTCTTGAAACCCTTGCAAGGCGATGATTTGATTCATTTTTGCAAGATATTGATGTTGACCGAAGGCATTGAATTCGTGCGCGAGCGTGTATAAATACGCAGGCATCAATTTCGTGTTGGATTGTTTGCAGTATTTCCAATAGATGTCTTCGCCCAAATCGAGCATGGGTTCTCTGCAAAATTGGTCGACAAATCTCACAATGTTTTTCTGTTTTTCCACAAAATCGGCGTCGTCTACAATCGCGCGTTTCAATTCCAGATACGGCGACACTACTATTTCCGTATTCTCTGACACGGTCATTGCGCGTTGTTTGCCCATTTCATAGGCCAAATCGTTCGCATAATGGCTCTGTATATGCCGTATTCTCTGTAGGCCAACCAACCGAATAACGCTTCGCAGCAAATCATTGCCGAGTTCTTTTTCAAAGACTTCGCGGTTTTTATCGTATCGTCGGTCGAATTCTTTCAGGATACGGCGTTGTTCTGCCTCTTGGAGAACTTTGCGTTTTTCGGCATTTTCGTTTTGCGGATTCGTCTCTTTATTCTTATTCTTGGTCTTATTCATGTTCTTATTCTTCAAATCGGTCCAATTGCAAAACAATTGTTTGTCGTCCATAAACATGACATTGTCTATCGAGTCGTCCTTTATCCATTCCGTCTTTTTGCGGATATAATAATCGGTTTGTGTGCGAATTTCGGCCTCGCTTTCAATTTCCTTCTTTTCTTCGGAAGTGAGAGAACCTTCGTCGATTTCCGAACGTAATTTCGGGGTGATTTCCAACAGGGCATACTGGCCTTCTTTGACGCGGCGCTTGCCTTCGATGATTTGCAGGGCGTACGTCTCTGCATTGTCGCGCGGGATTCCGTGTTTTTGCACCAAGTTCTCGGCGAAATAGGGGACGAACTTCTCCTCCGACATTTCCGTCTGTTCTTTCGCATATCGTGTCAAGAGGTCATACCGCAAATCGTCGAGTTCTTTGTCGAAAAAGACGGCCTCGGTGCCGTTGTCTTTCTCCAAATCGAAGAGGGAACTGTATTTCTTCGCAAGAATGCGGTTTTCGCATGCGTCGGCGATTTGACTATGTTCCGCTGTTGGAATGTCTTCTAGAGGAACAAACGCGTTGGGCGTAACAAGTACTGACATCAAGGTGGCCAATAGTTTGGCATAGACATTTCCGCCGTCGACGAGACGGACATGCTGCAGGATTTCGTGGCTTTTTTTCCCCTTTTTATTTTGTTGGGCTGGGATGCGATACACCGTCATAAATTGGTTGAGCAGGTCTTTTTTCTCCAACAGAAGGCGTATGAGAAGAGGCTCGGGCATTTCAGTGGAATAGGATTGGTCGGCGTACTTCTTGTATTTTTGCGTGTTTTCTGCGAGAACTTGCTTCAATCGTGGGACCGATTGTTTGATGTAATAGCGGATGGCGTTGTACTGCGAATACGTGATGTCGGAATCGTAGATGAGGAAAGGTTCCAACTGTTGGATAATATCATACACGGAATATAAATGGGCTTGTTTTCGTTCAAGTTCTCGACGTGTCCATTCGAGAACCGTTTTTGTTTTTGGTAAAACAGAAAACAGATATTTCGTGAAGGAATTGTTCTCAGAGGCGGGTTCGAAAAGGGTGATGGAATGTGGACCGATATAATTGATTTTGCTTTGGTCTCTGTCTTTGGTCTGGTCTTGGTTCTTTTGATAGGTGAATTCGTCGGGGTCATACACAACTTCTTTCGTATAATCGTCGACCAGCACATGTTCACAGTCCGTTCGTTTATTCAAAAACATGAACGGATATGCCCGTGTATGATGCAAATTCGCCCGGTTCATTATCGAGGTATTGTGTTGGAACATTCGCGTATATTGAATCATGCTTTCGGGCAGCATCAACAGCGATTTGATGGCCATTTTATCCGCCGGCATCATCTCATGGAACCCGTTGCGCGTATATCGTTTCATACTGTTGGAAAACACTTGTCGGGTGAAGGCCGTTCGCCCCACTGTGTTCTGTAGAGACACGTTGCGCTGTTCGTTGAATATATCCGATTTTTCGGATATGTTGCCGAAATACGCCGGGCATTGAAACGGCGGCAGAGTTTCCACGATGGTTTCCACTCGCGTTTTCACGGAAACGCTTTTCAACAAAGTGGACACATCGTCGGGTTCTTCAAACGGCGTCATAAACGAATTCAGTTGGCCATACATCGTGGAATACTTGTTTTGTTCCATCTCATATCGGTTGTTGTAGTAGGCAACGCCTTTCATATCTTCTTCTTCCCACAGGGTTCTTTGCATGGGAATATCGGTCGTATCCGGCATTTGCGATGTCTCGTCCGCTTCCGGGTCCAAATACAGCTTCTTTTTGAGCGAAACGACGGGAAGAAGCCACGGCAAATAGACGTCCATTTTTTGAATATGGTCGACTAGCGGTTTGTGCATGGTGGGGTCGTGCGTTTTCAAATGCCGGACATTTCCGTTGTCGTCGAGAACCGAGTAGATTTCGCGGAGTTCTCTGTATCTCTCAATGAGAATGTGGATGCGGTTGAGTACAGAGGTCGTTCTCTGTGCATACGGAATCGTGGACAAGAATTCGTCCAGGAGATGATTGAGCTGGAAATCGATGGTGTATCTGCGCTCGCTTTCGCGGATTTCGACGAATTGCGAGACCTTGTCTAAATATTCTTCGTAGACGATTCCGCGTTTTTTCGCAGTCTCTTCGCGGAGAACTTCAGCGATGTTGATGTCGGGCGCAGCCGTTTCGGGAAGGTAGACGACGGACTCGCCATTCGGCAGAAATTCTTGCGTGGCTTCATTGTCCTCTTGTTCTTCATAACCATTGTCAGAGTCATCGTCCGCCACTTTTTGCATGAGCCGTTTCAAAGTAGAAACGCGCGCCAGTTCTCGCGGTTTTTCGCGAATAACGAACTTTTCAATCGGAATGTTCTCCGGAATACCTCTGTAGGAAAAATCAATGTAGAAAATCTGTAAATCGGGATAGGTCGTAATTTCAATCTGGTCTTCGTCTAAATTCGTGATTTCGCCGGTGATAGTTGGCATGCCTCGAAGGTAGAGGTCCACCCATACTTGCGGCAAAAGTCCTTTTTGTCGTGCATAGCCCGATTCTTTGCTTCTATCCAACAGGTTGACTTGGGTGATGGATTCGTCGGAGAATCCTTGCTGGTTTTCTTTTAAATTCAGCTGTATGAATTCTTTTGTGGCAATGTTGATGATTTTTATTTTAGTATCATCGACGTAATTTATGAAAAACGTGTTTTCGTGGAGGAATGGATTGGTCGGGGCCATGATTTCGATAATGTCGCCGTATTCTATGTTGACTTCTGGTTCTCCCATTTCTTCTTTTGTATTGCTTTCTTCTTCTCTATTTTGGCTTTCTTCAGAGTCCGATGGAACCATAGACATATAGTATACAAATACAATATGTTTTGAATTGCAAGCGAAATAACCTAGCTAAACCGGTTTCGCCATGATTCTCTAGTATGCAAATCATATTATAGCAATTAATAAAAATGTGTATATAAATAAATCAATCAAAGAATGAATCGAAATATTGTGTTAATAGTTTGCATTGTTCTCCTGTTTGCCTATTATTTTTATCTGGAATATGATGCCGAAAAAATGTTACAAGAATCGTTCGACAATGCCAAAATCGAATTTTTCGGGAATATTCACGAGATTTACTATATTAATTTAGAACATCGCAATGACCGGAAGGACGAATTCTTGTCGAATTTTTCGTCGGTTGATGCGCACAGAATCCATCGTATCAATGGCGTGTATGAAAAAGACAACGGTGCGCTCGGTTGTTTACAATCGCATATTAAAGCGCTCGAGGTCGCCATTGAAAAGAATCCGGCCACAGATGAATCCGGTGAGAAAAACATTCTCATATGCGAAGACGATTTCCACATCAAAGACATTTTTTATTGCAACCGCATGTTGCAATTTGCCTTTGATAGATTGCCGCATTGGGATGTCATTATGTTGGGACACAATACCCACGACTCGAAAGAAACGCCATATGCCACCGAAAATGGCGAGAAAATCATCAAAATTGTGCATTCTGCGACGGCGTCGGGATTTTTGTTGAAAAGGTCCTATATTCCCCGCCTGTTGGAAATATACAAATCGGATTACGAGACCTACATGAAAACCAATAATTGGACGAGCGAATACTGCAATGATGTGTCGTGGGTTCCGCTGCAAAATAAAGACGACTGGTATGCATTTGTTCCTACAGTGGGATTGCAGCGAAGGTCTTACAGTGATATTCAACATGGAATGACCGAGTACGGTGTCTAATGCAATTACGGAGTGTAAATTTTAGTATATTCGATGCCCTCGACATCCGGGTTGTTTTGTTCTAGTTTTACATTATTTCTAGAAGTCAAACTCAAATTCTTCTCGTAAAAGTACAAGATGTGTGTGCAAAAGTTCTCGTAGATTCCGATTTGCGAATTGTATTTGGCTTCATTGCCGGGGAGATTCAACACGGTAGATGCGTCGGTGTTTGGCGGGAGAACATTGTTCATATATTGATAAATGGCGTTTGAACTAAAGTAGAGGCCCAATAAATGATTGACGTCGTCTTGCGATTGTATCAAATTGGGGTAATTATTGCTCAATTTATTGAAATCTTGGTTGATTAAACTTTGAAATGCCGGAAACATGGTGGAAATCGTATTAATCGAATTCGAATAGTTCATGCGTAGATGGTTCGTGTTCTCTTCGTCGATATATATGTTTCCACTTATGTCTTTCGTTTTATTTGTATTCTTGATTTGCATATTTGAGAACATTTCATTGATGAAATTGATGAAACTGGATTCCGTGTTAATGGTAAAGGGGGTGCTACTCAATGGCTGTTGTGCAGCAGCCGAATAACCGTTATTGCGGGTCGACATCTGATTTTTAGAGGCGGCGTCATTTGATTTTTGCATATTTTCATTTGCTTTCTGATTCATTCGATTGGCCTCTTCTAGCTGTTGTTGTAGTGTGGATGTGTCCAGTAGACTCGATAATGGGGACAAGAATGGGTTCGAAACTGGATTCGAGCCAGTCATTCCCTCCTTAGGATGGCTGATGGTAGGTTCATCCTTGCTAAAAAATGTGACAATTAATAGAATGAGAATGCATATAAGAATCATCCAAATCCATTTCCAATCTAATATGTTCATTATTATTTATTATAATAAATGATTATAATAATTATCAAAAAATCAAGGATTGAATTTTTTATGGAAAAAATAAAGAGCATTGTAAAATAAAATATACGACGGTTCTAATCCCTGAACCAAATCCGATGTATATTTTACGTCTTTACCATCAAACATGTACATGATACTATCGATGTGATTATGAATGTCCGATAATTTACTGTTTGTATAATCGACACCAATCACCGGATTACCGCTTATATCGATTAATTTATTGAGAGCCAAATTCATCTGCATGGCCGACTGATATAATTGTATAAACATGGTATAACTATTCGTATTACATAATACCGACGATATACAGTCGGATTCAATCATTTCTGAGTCTGTAAATGTTTGGGGATACTTTTCCAGTGCATAATTATACGGCAGAACATAGATAGAATACAATGAGGCCGGTACAATGGTAGACACATACAAGATTTCAAGCAGTTCGAGCATATTGGCCGAAAATTCATCATCTATACACGTCAAATAATTCGGATGAAACGTCTGATAATGTTTGACTAAATTCGTCATATAATTCTGCGAGTTGATGTTTAAATCGCTGTGTGGAATTAATGGACCGTATGATTTTGTATTTGTCAAATAAAGGGTGTTTATAAAATATTGGAATGTTTCGTCGTTCTTTATATTGTATTTGATAGACATGGCCGATTCTGTAGTATCCGTATTGAGATTTACAGGTTTCAACATGATAAACGGATTGATATACGGCAATCTCGCCAGTTGGACTTCATTGTTCAAAGGCGAGTATGTATTATTATTTTCATTTTGCGAAGGATACAAAAATTGCGCAAGCGGGTAATATTGACTGCCGTCCGCCGGAGATAATGGGTAATTTATATATTGCAGATATTTCTGATAATAAGGCATTTCAGTGAGAACTGTATAAATATTGACCTTTATATCTGTAGGATCATTCGATAGTAAATAGGTAAACCTCATTAAATATTGCGTGTTTATAAACGTTAAATATTGTTCTTCCATTATGGTTAAAGATTCGGTTTGTTTATTGTTTGGTTTGGTTTCGGGTTTTGAAAAACAGAGTCCGACTCCAATCGACAATAATATAGTAATGATTAATAAAAAAATAGAGATGACCTTGTTTTTTTTCATACTCCCTCTTATATTTATATTTATATATTTATCAAGAATATAAATATCGAATTGTCTTATCTTTTCTTTTCTTTTGTCTTATATTCCAATATCGTAATCGTCGTCACACATCTTCATGATTTCCGTTGTTCCGTGGATACTCGACACATTGTTCCGTATGACAATCGCGGATTTCGAACAGGCGTCTTTCGTTCGGTCGTCTTGACCAAACATCTGCTCTATCTTGTCGCGATGACTGGTTGTATCGACCCGTTCATTCTTCAATTTCATCATGTCGTCCGTATCCAACACAATGTTAAATGCATTGGTCCCGTAGTAGCCATGCTGACCACACATCACGTTCGCAGACACGCCGCGCATCTCGTCGAAATTCGCGTGCCTCGCTGCATCTAAGAAGACCTCTGTATGAACTTCGAATGTCGCTTTCGCAATCGTGCCAATATCGTCCTCCAAAATACCCGACCTGAATATGGGCACCATACCTGCCGCAACCGTCATTCTATCCGCCAAGAGCGACATGTGGTGGTAATTGATGTATACGTCGCTGAATTCCATGACTTCACTGAATTCTTTGAATATCGATTGTCTCGCGGCCTCAATGCCGAGTACCTTGTATATTTCCTGCACATCATTGCTATAGGTACGTGTGGGGTCGATGAAATCCTCCGCCAATATATCCAACAGGTTGGTGCCGGTTGTATCTATGACCCACGTCTCTTTCGTCGCATATTTGCCGCTGTCTTTTTTTACGCTGTTTTGGACTTTGCGCGGCATCACATCGCGAATTCCGTCGACGCCTCTCAATACAATACCGTGTAGTAATGTGTCCTGGAAATTCTTCAGATGATATATCTCGTCGCTCTGGTCCATCGATTTTCTTTTTCTCTTATCCAACACGTGACAGTTGACGCGAATTCGGAAGATGAGATTCGACGCATTATAATCGCTGAACATGCACGAGACCGTGTCGGCGTAGACCGCGTTGATGGCGTAGTGTATGTCGTCCATCGTGATGTTCTTTTCGAGCAATTTCTCCGCGTCGATTTTGATTCGCAGAATCCATTTCGATTTCTCGACAGGCGTTTCTTCGAAATCTGTGGAATCGATATTGGCGCATTCTTTGACCATGTTTTCGAAGGTGTGGAATTTGTCGACGAGGTCTCTGTCCTCATGCAGATAAGTGCGGCGGTCGTTCGGGTCGAAACAGATTTGGACACTCTCTACCAAATCGACGAGTTTGGTGTGCTCCAACATCGTCGCGAATTTGTCCGCTTTTTGCTGCTCGGTCTCATCTTCTGGATTCAAATGAATCGTCAATGACTGGTTCTTCGTATTTTTCGTCAATCTGAGAATTTCCTCAATGCGCGGCACACCACGTGTGACGTTGGATTTCGAGGCCACACCTGCCAAATGGAAAGTGTTTAAGGTAAGCTGTGTCGTCGGTTCTCCAATCGACTGCCCCGCAATCACGCCCACCATTTCGCCTGGATGCACCAACGACTGTTTATACCTCAAATGAATCGAATCCAACAGGTATTCCAGAGCCTTCTTGTTGAACCGTTTCACCATCAGTAATTCCTTCGGCGACAAATAATAATAGAACAAGATGCGAAAGAGCGGCGTCG
>Ga0114978_10002378_pt1 | contig 15473 bp, 23 predicted proteins | sample S_140212_EF_Meta_FD_87027 | JGI IMG/M metagenome (GOLD analysis project Ga0114978, IMG submission 87027) | Freshwater microbial communities from Lake Simoncouche, Canada to study carbon cycling - S_140212_EF_MetaG | ecosystem: Environmental > Aquatic > Freshwater > Lake | place: Lake... | reverse complement strand
GTTTTCTCAGATGAAGAAGCAAAGGACATAAGTAAGATGAGGAGATAATCAACTAATTGAGTAAAGAAGATGTAATCAAAATGGAAGGTGTTATAGCAGAAGTGCTACCCAATACCATGTATAGAGTTCAAATTGAAAACTTTGAACGACCTGTACTTGCTAATCTCAGCGGTCGGATGCGTCAAAACAACATCAAAGTATTGCAGGGCGATGTGGTAGAATTAGAGTTCAGCCCGTACGATTTGAACCGTGGCCGTATTACTAGACGTAGATAAATACCCGTATGCACATTAGTATAAGACAAGACATTGATTTATTAGAAGCAACTACCCGCCCGGCCAAGTTGGAAACCACTCCTTTGCCCTACACAGAGAAAGCACTGGATCCTGTAATGAGCAAGGCCAGTATCAACTATCATTATGAACACCTAGCCAAGGGCTATGCCAAACGCTACAACGCTGGCGAAGGCAATGCGGATTTTAACCGTGCTGGCAGTTTTTTACACAACAAATTTTTCCCACAACTACAAGCACCCAAAGGCGCTAACCGTCCAAAGGGTGCCGTACTAGAACTCATTGAAACTAACTTCAAAACATATGAAGACTTTAAAGCAGAATTTAAAAAGGTGGCCATGGCTGTGCAGGGATCGGGCTGGGTATATCTTAGCACACAGGGCACGATTAAAACTATTCCAAACCATCAGGTTAGAACAGATATCTGTGTACTCATCGACTGGTGGGAACACGTCTGGGCCTTAGATTATCAATGGGACAAAGAACGGTACCTGGATAATATGTGGAAAATTATTAATTGGACAGTTTGTAACGAAAGACTATGATTACAATAACAGAAAACGCAGTAGCAAAAATTAAAGATATTATTGCTGAAGAAAATAACCCTGATATCAAACTGCGTGTTTTTGTTCAAGGTGGTGGTTGTTCGGGCATGCAATACGGCTTTACCCTAGACGAAGTAAAAAACGAAGATGACTGGGATCTAGACTACAACGGAGTTCAAGTTCTAGTTGACAGCATGAGCGGTGGTTATCTTCAAGGTGCAGAATTAGACTACAAAGAAGACCAGTACGGTGCTACTTTTAGTATCAAAAATCCCACAGCAGTAACAACCTGCGGTTGTGGCAGCAGTTTCAGTCCAGAATAAACAAATACCCAAAATAATATAGAGCTTGTCTTCTGGTAAATACTACCAAGAGGACGCCGATCTATGACTCAACTGACCATTGTTACTACGCCAACAAATTCTGGTGATGGTACACCATTAGCAACTGCATTTAACTATTGCAACAGCAATTTCAACGAGCTGTATGCTCGATTCCAAGTGGATCCACCTATATCGTTGATAGGAACAACCGGTGATGTTCCTGGAATGTATGCTGTAGATTCTACTTATTTTTATTACTGTTTTGACGCATATGATGGCTCTAGCACTATCTGGGGACAAGTAACACAGGTTGGTAATATATCCGTAAGCGCAATCAGCAGTGGCACCAGCAATGTAAAAATTGCCGACGTCAGTGGAAATGCTACTACCAGCATAGGTGGAACGTCAAATGTGGTAGTGGTCGCCGGCACCGGACAGTATGTGACTGGTCTGGTCAGTGCTACCGGAAATGTAAGTGGTAGTTACATCCTAGGTAACGGCAGTCAACTCACAGGATTGCCGCAATCGTACAGCAATTCCAACGTGGTCTCTTTGTTGTCTGCATTTGGATCAAATGTTATATCTACTACAGGTACGATTACAAGTGGCAACATCACAGGCGGCAACGTCTTAACTGGTGGTCGAGTCAGCGCCACGGGTAACATAGTAACAGATCAATATTTTGTTGGAAACTTTTTTGGCAACATCACTGGAAACTTTGTAGTTCCTGGTAGTAACACCCAGGTTATATTCAATACCAGTGGCAATGCTGATGCTGTTGCTGGGTTTACTTTTAACAAAGATTCAAATACTTTAATTGTCTTGGGAGTAGTCAGTAGTGCTGGCAACGTGATTGCTGGTAACGTTTCGACCGCCGGCAATTTGAGTGCTACCAATATCACAGGTACGTTGAGCACAGTGGCACAGAATAATATTACCAGTGTGGGCACCTTATCAAGCGTAACAGTAACAGCCAATGTAGCCGGTGGAAATTTAACCACAGGTGGGCAAGTAAGTGCCACTGGAAATATCAGGACAGCTAATTATCTTTTTGTGTCACAAGATGTCAATGTTGGCGGAGATATTACCTCTACCAGTTACACAGGATCTACTATCAGTTTGAGTGGAAATGTCACCGGTGGGAATGTTCGAACCGGTGGATTAATATCTGCTACCGGTAACATTACTGGAAACTATTTTTTAGGCAACATTTATTACGCAAATGGGTTGCCTCCTACCAACACCATACAAAACGGCAATTCAAATGTGTTGATTGGATCCAGCGCAGGCAATGTTTCAATCAATGTCAATGGTATCAGCCCAATCCTCGTTGTTAGCCCATTAGGAATGAACTTGACTGGTGACTTGTCAGCTACACTAAGCATCACAGGCGGCAATGTTCTAACTGGCGGCATTGTCAGTGCCACAGGAGAAATCACCGGTGCTAATGTTAGGACAAACGGTTTTGTTTCAGCTACCGGCAATGTAACAGGTGGTAATATTTTATTTGGATCTGGTAATGTATCTGGATCTGGTAATGTAACCAGTGGTAATGTTCTCACAGGCGGCATTGTCAGTGCCACTGGCAACATTTCTGCCAATAATCTGTCAGTAGCTTCGGGCACAGTGCGCCTTGGTAACGTGGTCAACAACAACGCCAACGGTGTTGGTAATATTGGTTCAAGTACCACTTACTTTAATACTGTATTTGCTCTAGCAACATCAGCACAATACGCTGACTTGGCAGAAAATTACACAACAGATGCAGACTATGCGCCAGGTACAGTTGTGGTGTTTGGTGGTGAACAAGAAATCACCACGACCAACCAAGTTGCCGATGAACGTGTGGCCGGAGTTATCAGTACCAATCCTGCATATTTAATGAACTCAGGCAATCCAGGTCTTCCTGTGGCATTGCGAGGTAAAGTTCCTGTACAGGTAGTAGGCCCAGTAAACAAAGGTGACAGTTTGGTTACTTCATCCACCCCCGGAGTAGCTATTAGTGTTGGTCGCAGTCGCGAATATGCTCAGGCTGTGTTTGCTAAATCTTTAGAAACTGACAACTGTCCTGACGAAAAAATTATATTAGCAGTAATCGTATAACATGTCTACCATACCAAGTTGGTTCACTCCTGCAGGCACATTAGGAACCATACCCGAAGGTGTGTTCTACACTGTTCCTTTGGTGGCCACATCCGATAGCGATGTGTACTATCGAGTAATTGCTGGCAGACTACCGCCTGGCATACAAGTCAACAACACCGGTGTATTATCCGGCAATCCATCGGTCTCTAGCACTGTGCAAGGAGTTCCATTGGATGTGAACGTTGATACTACTAGTCAATTTGCAGTGCGAGCCTATACCGAACGAGTGGTCAACGGTGTAACAGTGGTTGACAAATTAGCAGATCGCACATTTTCACTTACCATCACTGGACAAAGCACAGTGACCTGGACTACTCCAGCCGGTAACATTGGTACCTATTTTGATGGTTCACAGATCAGCGGACTAACAGTGTCTTATACTGATCCTGATATCTATGCCACAGACATAGTGACTTTGATTGCCGGCACATTGCCTACCGGATTGACTGTATCTACCAGCGGAGTAATTTCTGGTTATATCACGCCTAATCCAGATGCCACAGTAACTTTGACTACTTACTCGTTTACTCTTCGTGTTAGCAATGGCACCTCAAGTGATGTGAGGACTTTTAATCTTTCAATCTATACCCGTGCTCTTATGACCGCGGACAATACTCATGTCACTGCTGATAACACGTTCATCACAGCCGACATAGCACCTGTACAGCCACCTATTATTACCACACCAGTTGGCAGTATTGGATCTACTCGCAGTGACAACTTCTATGCTTTTGAATTTACTGGCCTGGATTTTGCCGGTAACGCATTTGAATTTATTAACACTACTGCCCTTCCGCCCGGGCTAACCCTAGATCCTATCTCGGGCTGGATGTATGGATATGTTCCGTTTGAAGGCATACTATCTAACGAATATTCATTTGATCTTATAGTGAGAGAAGTTGACAATCCTACAAACTACAGCGAGACTTACACATTTAGTTTGACCATAAACGGTCCTGTAAACTCAGATATAGTTTGGTTGACTCCTGCAGATGCAATTGAGCGAGCCAGAGTTCCCAGCAGTTTGGGATTTATTGACAACGGTGCAACCAGTACCTTTTATGTTGAAGCAGTCAATGTATCCGGCATTTCACTACAATATCAACTGTTGTCCGGCAGCGACAGCCGACTGCCACAGGGCCTCCAACTGTTAACATCCGGACACATTGCAGGGCGTGTCAGCTTTGATACATTTTGTTTAGATGGCGGCACCACAACTTTTGACGTTAATCTTAATACTGTTAATCAACCAACCACATTTGATATGGTGGCCACGTTTACGGTCAACGCATTTAGTGTCAATGGCTTGGTCAACGTAAACAAAACATTCTCAATCACTGTGGTACGACGTTACCAAGAGCCATTTGATAATCTTTACATACAGGCCATGCCACCGCAGAATGATCGCGACCTGTTGGCTGGCCTATTGCAAAATCCCACTATATTTCCTCCTGCATTGATCTATCGAGGTGATGATCCTAACTTTGGAGTAGCCCGTAGAGTTATCTACAATCATGCTTATGGTCTTTCAGCCGCTACTTTGGATGATTATGTGGCCAGTCTAAATCTTAATCACTATTGGAAAAACTTGGTGTTGGGCGAAATCAAAACCGCACAGGCCCTAGATGATGCCGGAAATGTAATCTATGAAGTGGTATACAGTGAAGTCATAGACGATTTAGTCAATAACGATGGAACCAGTGTTGGTAAACAAGTGGTCCTGCCCTTCCCAATCAACGCCAATGATTCAACTGAAATTGATTCAGTATACCCTAACAGTTTACAAAACATGCGAGATCAAGTTATTGATGTGGTAGGACAGATCAGTAATGTATTACCTAGATGGATGTTAAGTCGCCAAATCAATGGCAATGTGTTGGGATTTACTCCTGCCTGGGTCATAGCCTACACTAACCCTGGACAAAGTGGACAGATCGCTTACAATATTGCGACACGATTTGGGACACAACTTAACTTGGTAGACTTCAAAGTGGATCGTTACGAACTAGACAACTTCTTGACCAAGAACTGGGATCGTGAAAATCAACATTGGGGTTACTATGACATACCGCAGACTCCGTATCCGCCTAGTTTAACTACCTTTGATTTTATTGGGTTACCACCTTTTAATCCTACCAGGTCTTATGCAGTAGGTGATATTGTGATCTACCAAATTGTGGTATTTGAACCACCACCAAATGATGATATTCCGGCCTACAGAATTAATAGACTTTATATTTGCACTCAAGCAACCACTCCGGGAATACTACCCACAAATCCCATCTACTGGGATGAAGGTGGCAATAACCTGGCTGCCTGGATTAATAACTATCTTGAATTGACCACTTGGGAGGATAATTTACAAACCCTGGCTACCTGGACCTACGCTACTCCGCCAGGTACCACATTTGACGGTGGAAGTCTGCAGTTTACGGCTCCTGTAGATATGTATAGCAGTGATAACAGTACCACTACCAACACTACAATCTACGATAAATATCTGGTATTTCCCAAAATCAATATTTTAGAATAGACATAAATTATGACAACAGTTCCATACACATTCGGCAATGAATCTAGCCCTATACCGCTAAGTCAGCTGGATGCTAACTTCGCTGTAACTCCACAATTTGCCAACACAGCTGGTAATGTGACCAACGCCGTGCAGGCCAATATTACCAGCGTAGGCACGTTAACTGCATTATCAGTTAGTGGAAATATAACTGGCGGAAATCTAAGGACTGCAGGTGCTATCAGTGCCAGTGGTAACATTGCTGTAGGTAATATTGCCACAGGTGGTGCTGTCAGTGCATTTGGCACAGTAACTGGCGGTGCTTTTACTACTACCGGTAATGTCACAGGTAGCAATATTTTTGGCAATATTGTAGCCGCAAATATTACTGCGTCTGGCAGTACAAGTGTGACAGGCAATGTCTCTGCACAAGGAATAATCAGTGCCACTGGCAACATTGTAACAGCTGGACTATTTGTTGGAAACTTTCTAGGAAATATCACTGGAAATATTAGTGCTGGTGGATCTAATACTCAAGTGTTTTTTAATCTCAACGGCAATGTTGGTGCTGTTGGAGGACTAACCTATGATAAAGATTCTAATGTTCTTACTGTACTTGGGCGTGTAAATTCTCAGACGTTAGCAGTGTCCGGGCTTGCAACAGGCCCTACAGCCGCAACAGGCACTGCCAATAATCAAATAGCTACCACAGGATTTGTCAACAATCAAATCAATGCCTATGCCAATGCAGTCGATATTACCGGCGGCAATATCACAGCAACCAACATCACAGCAACCAACATCACAACAACTACAGTTGCTACCGCTACCTGGACTATTCGAGAATACAGTGGCACACTATATTTCCAACGCAGTGGCTCAAACATAGCAAAACTTGATTCGTCTGGAAACTTCACAACCATCGGTAATGTGACTGCTTTTGGAACTGTATAATGGCTATACCCTTAACCGGCCCAATATCCTTAACAGATATCCAAGCTGAGTTTGGCGGCACCAACCCTATTGGTTTAAGTGAATATTACAAGGGTGGTGCTTATGTGCTGTCTACAGACTACGCACCAAACGTACCCGCTTCTGGAAAGATTAGTTTAAGTGATTTTTATGGTGCTAGAAAAACCACATTAACCACACTGACATTTACCAGTGTTGGCGATAATTTCTTTACGTTACCGGCTACTTTTGGGGGCAATTTAAGTGTTACTATAACTGGTGGTGGAGGTGGAGGTGGTGGCCCTGACAGTCAACCTGGATATCCTGGTTACGGTGGGTTGACTGTTACCAATTCTCAAATTTTAGCTAGTGCAGGTGACATCGTTAATGCCTACGTGGGTGGTGGTGGTGGCGCTGGTGGATCAGGTGGTGGTGGAGGTGGAGGTGGTAAAATTATTTGTACTAAACTGTATGAACTTGGCCTGATGAGTAAAGAAATATATCTGGCAGATCAAGCATTTGGTGCAGAGTTAGTTCAAGTCCGCCCAGATATCTATAATGGATATCGTGCCTGGGCAGAGATTGTGGTAGATTGGATGGACGGTGCTGGTCCCAAAATGATGCCGTGGATGACGGATGAAGAATTTAGTACAGCAGCCAAACGTTGGTCCACCGCGTGGGCTGTAGATATTGCTACACCATGGGCAGAAGAAATGGCTTACAAGATGGGCAAAAAAGAATCAGGCAGTTTAACAGGCCGTATGATTACAGCCACAGGCATTCCAATTTGTAAAGTAGTTGGAGTTTGGCAACGAGTGTTTGGTCCCAGCAAGAAACCTGCAGGATTTGTCAAGGGTGCTATGTTAATTCCTGTGTTTGTCATGTTCAAACTGGTAGCCGAATTAGGCAGATTAATTGAAGGTAAACAATCATGATAGATATAATAGATCACAACATACAAAATTTAACAGCCAGTGAACAAGAGCAACTGTTCCAAATGCTGACGGACCATGCTAGAATTTTGATAAAACTAATACCCGATGCACCATTGTTAAAGTATATCACAAGTGGATATACTACCAACGATGATCCAGTTATCCAGGCTTACGATGCTTGGAAAAAGAATAATTAAGGAAAGATCATGCCAGGGTCAGATTACGCAGGAGGACTAGGAGGCAGTTTTGGTGGCGCTGGCTATAGCGGAGGAGGTGGCGGAGGTGGCGCTGGCTCAGTAATCTTTGTAAACGGTATTGCCCGAGCGGTAGCCGGTGGAGGTGGAGGTGGAGGTGGCGGCGGCCAGTTCAGTGCTGGTAGGCCCAATCAAGGAACCCCCGGAAATGCTGGTACTAGCTACGGTGGTTACGGGGAAGGCAAAGGCAGCGGTGACGGTGCTGGTGGCGGTGGTGGTGGCGGTGGCGAGAAAGGCGGTGCTGGCGGGCTTGTAACTAGTGGCGATAACGGTGCATATTCTGGAGAAAATGGTAATTGTTTGGCGCCCGGTGGCGGTGTTATATCAGGTGGTGCAGCAGGCGGTGGCGGAGCACCTAACACAGCAGGTCCTGCCGGTACTATAACTATCAGTTATTATTCATAGAATAGATCTTTGATAAATATTAGCAGATAAACTAGGAACATTTATGACCAGTAATATTAACCCAAATAACATTGACGGCGCTTACCCAGTTGCTGGACAGGACAATAATTCGCAAGGATTTCGCGATAATTTTACCAATACGTCTACCAATTTCCAATTTGCAGCCGACGAAATCACTGACCTGCAAAACAAAGCAGTACTTAAAGCTGCATTGACTGGCACTACCCTAGACAATAATATGCAGGGGTCTGTTTTAAGTAATGCTCAATTGCAGGACATGAGCGAAACTGTGGTACCATTGGGCACAGTAAGTGGTACCACTACCATTAACTATTCTCTGGGCAGTGTTCAAACCCTGACTACAAATGGTGCTGTCAGTTTAGCATTTACTAATTTTCCTGTGGCAGGTACTGCAGGGGTCGTCACAGTACAAGTTACTGTGGCCAATGTCATCCATACATTGATATTTCCAGCCGCTGTTTCGGTCAATGCTCGCGGTATCCAAGGATTGAATACAGCAAATAACACTATCAGTTTTTCGTCAACTGGTGTATACAGATTTACATTTACCACAAGCAACGGTGGTACTACGGTCACTGTTAGTGAAGTCAACAAACAAATTCAACCTTTCAATAACAGCAGTGAAAACTTAACCGACACTTCGGCAGCCAATTTGGCATTGACCACTAGTTATTTTAGCACAGTCACCGCGTCAACAGCAACTCTGGCGGCTGGTGTAAATGGACAAATCAAAACCTTTGCTATGTATGAAGAATCTGGCAACATGGTAATCACAGTGACCAATGCCGGTTGGAAGACATCTGGAACCGGAACCATAACCTTTAATGCCATCGGTGAAGGTTGCACGTTACAATACGTCAATGCCAAATGGTTCTGTATTGGCAACAACGGTGCCGCATTCGCCTAACCAAAAATCGTTGACTTTACTCACGTAATCATATACAATTAGTGTATGGAACATCCTTTAATTGGTAATTTAGACGATCTCACCGCAGAGCAATTGCAAGAGAAAATTTCAGAATTAAACAAAAAATTAAGCATAGCCTATCGCACTGGTAATAGCTACTTGTGCGATCAATTGAGAATGGCGTTGGAAAGTTATCAAACCAAATATCAAGATCGCCTACGCGGTTCTGGCACACCCTTTGATGAGGTCATTGATATTTCATGAACGTAAGACTAAGATACGAATTACCTTTTACTGCTGGCATTTATCACGATGGCAGTTTTTACATGAACAATTATAATCTTAGACTTTTAATGGCCACTGTCAGCGAAGATCCCAACGATCAAACAACCGCATTCAACCGACTTAAACATTTTGTTTACTCTTGCATGGAAAGTACTATTTTTATCAATGCTGACGAAACAGAACAACACACTCGATTTATACAAGCAGGACTAGATATTACAACCATGCCAGGTGAGCCGGTTGATCAGCTGATTGGCATCATGCTTTATCATAAATTAAACGCAGTGATGGAAAATCGCATGATTGTGTTTGAAACCGAAATATCTAGTGCTGCAGGTGAATACATGATTTACCTTCACAGTGAAGACGAAAATGTTGTAGGCTTTGTACAACCCGAGTGGTGGACCACTCCTGATTTAATACACAGCGATATTGTACCTGTAGAATCTGAAAAAATAGTATCTATGCCATCTGGCACATCTTGGAGAGATCTTGAGATGGCATGGGACCCAGTCACAGATGAGCCCGTTGCCAATGAAACCGGTAATATTGTAGTATTTGCTGACTTTAAACAACCTAATGAAACAAAATAAGTTTGGTGAACTGATCTTTGCTGAAACAGATGTAATGGATCTTGTCATGCAAGGTCGCGAGTTGACTGTGCTCAACGGCATGATTGTAGACGAAACTGTAGATCTAGAACGTATACCCGGCGAATTAGATCCTGTACCAGGACTACAACAACAACGACTCCACACTGTATCAGTACCGGAATGGCATGCCCAACAACAAGCCAATTGGCACATGCCCGATGAATATAAACAATTAGACATTGCTCAACACATTTTAGAGTTGTGCGATACCGAAGCAGAATTACAACGTTGTGGTGCAGAATTATTATTATATCAAGAACGAAATTTGTTTGACCTTCTAAAATATTTAAAATACCTAGTTGATGTCATGAAACAAAATAATGTAATTTGGGGAGTCGGGCGAGGGTCTAGTGTAGCCAGCTATGTATTATACAAATTGGATGTACATAGGATTGACAGCCTACACTATAATTTAAACGTGGCTGAATTCTTACGTTAAATACAGCACAATAGAGGAAATACTTATGACCAGCAAAATTTATAGATCTGCCCAAGGCAAATCAATTGATCTAGGAACTATTATGTTGCAGAATGAAACTGTTCGAGCGGTTGGCAACATGAAAGTAAATGCTCGCGGCGATAAATTAGACAATAATAATCGTGTAATTGAAACCAAACCACGACAAATTCAACGTCAAAATGCCCGTGCCACTAATGTGTCAGATGCTCCGGTGCACACCAGTGGTAATAAAGCTAAAAAAGCCAAAAAGGCTCAGGCAGAACAACAATCCTCTACAGAACATCAACACCATCATGATGAGACTGCACCACAAGAAGAAACAACGCATGTGGTAGCACAACCACCGTCTCAGAACGTTGTGGCCACGCCAAGTAAAATCCCGGAAGGTGGATTAGCAGGAGCCATTGCCCGTCAGAGAGAAGTCAAGCAAGAACTAGAAAAAACACGTCGCCAACAACAACAAGGCCAAGGCCTTAGAAAAATCTAAGAGGAATTATGACCAAAGCAGCATTTGCACCACATCAAATCACACAAGATCAGATCAAAGCCTTACACGACAACGTGTTGGTGGCAGATATGGAGTTTGATACTCGCATCACACAATCAGGATTGATATTGCCCAATGACAATGGCACTAGTTTGGGTATTCGCCCACGTTGGGGTCGTGTGTATGCCATCGGTAAAGATCAAAAGGATGTTCAAGTTGGACAATGGATCTGTGTGGCACACGGACGTTGGACACGAGGCGTTGATATCGAAGATGGGCAAACAGAACACAAACGAACTATTCGTAAAATTGATCCTAAAGATATCTTATTGATTTCGGACAGTGCAGAACGTCCGCAGGATGACACCATGAGTGATGCAGTACACATTCCAAAACAAACTAGAGATTAATCATGCCCATGTACGAAACTACAGTACGAACTCCCACCGGCGAAATCAAAGATCGGGTGTGGGCCAAAGATTTAGCAGAGGCCAGAATGTTGCTAGAACAACGTCACGGTCCTAGAAACGTTCCCTACATTCCACACATTATTCCAAGTTAACATGGGATTTCAAAAACCCGATATCGAATCGGCATACTCTGCTGTTCGTACCAGTTTGGTTGAAATACATAGTCCTTATAATGACGGATGGACAAGTAGTAGTTGCAAACGAGAATTATATCTGTTAAAATGTTGGCTAGAGGACGAATATTGTAAGTTACCAACATTTGTCGGAGAAGAGTTATGGGCACAAGAACGCCTAGTAGAAATACTAAAAAAATAAATTTTTAAAGGAAAATAAAATGGCATTAACCAGACCTACCAAATCACAACTTCCAGACCCACGCAAACACAAGTTTGTCAGCTTTGCTAAAAGTGCTGTTAGAATTGCCGCTGGCCTAGGACTAGCTGGCGGCGGCTGGCTCGAAATGAATCCATACCTTATGTACGGCGGCCTGCTACTTGTAGTTGCTGAAGTATTTGGCGTCGTTGAAGAACTAGTATAATGTATTACTGGGTATGTCGACTAGAACCGTGGTATCGCGGATTACATCGCATACAACAAGTGTTGGTCATTGTTGTCGCGGTAGTTGTGATACTTGCCATGGGGCTGTGGCTCACACATACGCCCAGCGAGCGGCCTAGGCAAAAAGTAATTATTCTCAACTGTGATAAATGCGGCACTGATCCGGAAAGAAGTATAAGTTACAATGAGTATATGGATCGCAAGGAACAAGAACAACGCACATGGTTTACAAATAGAAAACAAGAATTGCGCCAACAAATTTGGGACGATAACGGCCGCGCTCGTTGGTGCCGTGAACATCCACAAGATAGAAACTGTAAAAAATGATCCAACCTTTGAGAGATGATCTTATGGTGCAACAGCAGTTGCCCAACGGCTTAGAGGGTCGGGTGGCTGCCTGGCAACACATGGTGGCAGTGATCATGCTGAACCAGACTGGTCGCAAGCCTGTAAAAACAGTATTTCCCATCTTCATGCACCATTGGCCTAGTCCCAGCAAGTTTGCACGGGCATCAGAACAACAAGTACGAGATGTGATATGGAGCTTGGGCATGGTTAATGTGCGTTATAAAAGATTAGTCGAGATGAGCTATGACTTTTCGCAGTGGGACTTGGATGATGCCACCAAGTTATATGGCATTGGAAAATACGGTAGTGACAGTTATGAAATCTTTTTCAAAAACAACTATTCAGTAGAACCAACAGATAAAGAATTACAACGATACCTAGAAGAGGAAGTGTTTGCATGAAAGAACTTTGGATAGAAAAGTATAGACCAAAAACTATAGACGGCTATGTGTTTGTAGACGATAATCAACGGCAACAAGTCGAGTCATGGATTCGAGATCAATCTATTCCAAATTTACTGTTTAGTGGTAGTCCAGGTACAGGTAAAACTACTCTTGGCAAGATGCTGATCAACGAACTTGGTGTAGATGAATATGATGTGCTGTATGCCAATGGATCTAAAGAAGCCAGAAAAATTGAATGGGTAGACAAACTGATATCATTCTGTCAAACTATGCCATATGGTAAGTTTAAAGTTGTGTTTATCGACGAAGCAGACTATATGAATCCGCAGAGTGTTCAACCTGCCTTGCGTAATCTAATGGAAGACTACAGTCATAGCGTCCGCTTTATCCTGACCTGTAACTATCCCAACAAGATTATTCCACCCTTACATTCAAGACTACAACAGTTACATATCCTAAAAACAGATCATACCGAATTTACAGCCCGTGCCGCCACAGTGTTAGTGTCAGAGAATATTGAATTTGATATTGATACCTTAGACAGCTATGTTCGTGCTACCTATCCAGACCTACGCAAGTGTTTGCAGTTGCTACAACAAAACAGTCAAACGGGCCAATTAAATGCACCCAACACGACAGATCGAAGTGTCGGTGATTGGAAATTAGACTGTGTAGATCTGTTCAAGCAAGGAAAGATACGCGAAGCTCGTACGCTGATGTGTCAACAAAGCACACCAGAAGAAGCCGACGAAATATTCCGTTGGATGTACGACAACTTAGATCTCTGGTCAACTGACCCGCATAAACAAGATCAAGCAATTGTTATTATTCGTAATGGCTTAGTTAACGTGCCCATGGTAGCAGATCAAGAGATCAATTTATCAGCCACGTTAAGCGAACTATGTCAGCTGAATTAAAGAACGGAGCATTTTGTGTTTTACCATTTATAGAAAAGTTTCAAAATCTAGATGGCAAACAGTACCTATGTTGTTATAGTGATATACCAGTAACCTCTCCACAAAGTATTTTACAAATTCAAAAAGATATAACAAATGGCATAAAAACTCCTGAATGCCATAAATGTTACAAGTTGGAATCTGATAAGGTAATAAGTCCTAGACAGAGAGAATCAATTTTTTGGTTTCGAGACAGTGAAGTAAAAGAATATGTTGCTAACTGGACTCCAGAAAGTAACCCACAGACATTTTTTTATGATATCAGGTACAGTAATAAATGTAATTTGGCCTGTATAAGTTGTAATCCGACAGATAGTTCATTATGGGCTAAAGAATTAAAAGTTGATATTGTTAATTACCCTCTTAATTTTGCTATTGATGAATTGTTATCAGCAAAAAAAATATACCTGGCCGGAGGGGAACCGTTGATTATCGATGAGTTTATCGATTTAATTAAATGTATAGCAGAACAAGATGTACAACCAGAAGTAGTAATCAATACCAATTTAACCAGTGTCACAGAAGATTTACAGAAATCTCTTTCACGTATTAAAAACTTAACATTGACTGTGAGTATCGATGGATATGAATCTGTTAATGAATATCATCGTTGGCCATTAAAATGGACAAAACTATTAAACAATTTACAGTGGATTCAAGAAAATATCCAGTGTACTATACAAATGAATAGTGTTGTCAACGCTGTTACTATTTTAAATATAGATCAATTGATTAAGATTGAATATTTAATTGACCAATGGAATTTATCTATTCTAACAACTCCTACAAGTTTGTTAATAAAAAATTTGCCAGATCATTTAAAAAGTATTGTTGCTGACAATTTTAAAAATATCAAACAATCAAAATTTTACAAACAAGATCCAATTTTTAAAACAAGGGTTGAAAATATTTTACTAGAAATATTTTTGCCAGGAGACCCTGTTGCATTAAGTACATTCATTGATACAATAGACCAACGCCGACACATAAATCACGAAAACTATTTAGGAGTAAAATTAACATGAGATATCTTTTACTAACATACTATTACCAAGCCAATGGTAAAATTGACGAAGGTATGACTGTTACTACCCGAGTTAGAACTAAAGATTCGCAAACTGCCAGCGTAATTCTGGACTTTAAAGAACTAAAAGTTATCAAGGCCTCTTTACGCGATACAACCATTCCTAAAGACTGGGATCGTATTGTAGGATACTACTATCCATTTTATCCTGCTATTATGGAACGGCTATTTAAAGAAAACGGGCACCCTGTTAATATCAAAGCTGAAATTCCTGCCGGTTGACCAATAATTCCATTTCAAGTATAATAATACTATGAAATCGAAATATAGAAACAGAAAAAAACTTATCCTAACTGATGCCGACGGATGTTTGTTAGATTGGGAATGGGCCTTTAATGTTTGGATGCAGGAGCACGGTTTTGAAGAGGTACCGGGTAGCAAGCTCAACTATGATATGAGCATACGCTATGGCATACCTAGAGAGCAAGTGGTTAAACTTATTCGCATTTTTAATGAAAGTGCCGCAATTGGATTTTT
>Ga0114978_10002376_pt1 | contig 15476 bp, 11 predicted proteins | sample S_140212_EF_Meta_FD_87027 | JGI IMG/M metagenome (GOLD analysis project Ga0114978, IMG submission 87027) | Freshwater microbial communities from Lake Simoncouche, Canada to study carbon cycling - S_140212_EF_MetaG | ecosystem: Environmental > Aquatic > Freshwater > Lake | place: Lake... | reverse complement strand
TTTTATTAATTTTTGTAGCTCGCACACTTACTTTAAAACAAACTCAGTTAGATGATTTTAAAACACTTTTTAAATTAATTTTATTTCCTGTTGCATTTATTTGTTTTTTAATTTTTCCTGCAAATTTTTCTACCGCAGCCTTGCTTTTTGTAAACTGTTTGTTTTTAATGTTTGTTGGTGGTATTAGATTAAAATTTATTGGTTACATACTTGCCGCTTGCGTTGGTTTTGCCTTATTGCTTGGAGTAATAATTATGCAATTTCCAGATTTAATTCCGCGAGGTGCAACATGGAAAGCGCGTATAGAGAATTTTAGTAGTGGCGATTCTAAAAATAATTACCAAAGTGATCAAGCAAAAATAGCTATTGCTACGGGTGGTATTATTGGAAAGGGTCCGGGAAATAGCACACAGCGCGCATTTTTACCACAAGCTTCTTCTGATTTTATATATGCAATTATTATTGAAGAATACGGTTTATTTACTGGTTCAGTAATGTTATTTCTATATATGATATTATTATTTAGAGGAATAAGAATATTAAGGGATTCTGAAAAACGATTTGGTGGTTTAATTGCAGTTGGTTTAAGTTTTAGTTTGGTTTTTCAGGCTTTAATAAATATGGCTGTAGCTGTAAATTTATTTCCCGTAACAGGACAGCCTTTACCATTGGTTAGTATGGGAGGAACATCTGTTTGGTTTACATGTATTTCTATTGGAATTATTTTAAGTGTTAGTAAATCAAACGAAGAAAAGGAAACTATTGCTGAATAAATGAGACCATTAAAAATTATATTAAGTGGAGGAGGCACAGGTGGACATATATTTCCCGCTGTAGCTATTGCAAACGAAATAAAAAAATTAGTTCCTCATGCCGAAATTTTATTTGTAGGTGCTTTAGGAAAAATGGAAATGGAAAAAATTCCTGCTGCTGGTTACAAAATTATTGGAGTTCCAATTGCTGGATTTCAAAGAAATTTTTCTTGGTCTAATTTTAAACTTCCTTTTTTAATCATCAAAAGTTTATTACTTACTCGTAAAATAATTAAAGAGTTTAAACCAGATGTTGTTATAGGTACTGGAGGTTATGCGTCTGGTCCTTTATTGAAAGCGGCTACTAGTAATGGAGTTCCCGCTTTATTGCAAGAGCAAAATTCTTATGCTGGAATAACTAATAAAATTTTATCAAAAAAAGCGAGTAAAATTTGTGTGGCTTACGAAGGAATGGATCAATTTTTTGAAAAAGAAAAAATTATTTTAACCGGTAATCCTGTTAGACAAGATATTTTAAATGGAAATGTAAACAGAGATGAAGCCTATCAGTTTTTCAACCTTAATAAAAACAAAAAAACAATTTTAGTTGTAGGTGGCAGTTTAGGTGCCCGAGGAATTAATGAAGCGATTGTCGAAGGTCTTAAACAGTTTGCTGATAATGACATTCAACTTATTTGGCAAACAGGAAAATTATATTTCGAAATGGCCAAAGAAAAAACAAAACCTTATGAAAATAAAAGTATAAAGGCAATTGATTTTATTTCACGAATGGATTTTGCTTATTCAGTTGCAGATTTAGTTATTTCGAGAGCTGGTGCTGGCGCTATTTCTGAATTATGTATTGTTGCAAAGCCTTCTGTTTTAGTTCCGTTGCCAAGTGCCGCCGAAGATCACCAAACGAAAAATGCAATGTCTTTAGTAAATAAAAATGCGGCTGTTTTAGTAAAAGAGATTGATGCGAAAAATAATTTGATAAATGAATCAATTGCACTAATTAATAATACAGAAAGATTAATTGAAATAAGTAAAAATTGTAAATCATTAGCAATGCCCAATTCTACAAGTATGATTGCAAATGAAGTATTAAAATTAGCCAACTATAAAATATAATGCAGATATTAAATTATAAATTATATTATTTCCTTGGTGTTGGTGGAATTGGAATGAGTGCGTTGGCACGTTATTTTAATCACTATGGTAAAACAGTATATGGTTATGATAAAATAGAAAGCAATTTATCTATACAATTAGAAGATGAAGGTATTCATGTTCATTATGACGATGATGTTGTTTTATTAAAAAAAATTATTGCTGGATATGAAAAGGAAGAAATTTTATTTATCTATACCCCAGCAATTCCTAAAAATAATGAAGAATTAGTTTTTTTACAACAAAAAGAATTTAAACTTCAAAAACGTGCTTGGGTTTTAGGAGAAATTACAAAACAGTTTAAAACAATTGCAATTGCAGGTACACACGGTAAAACAACTACAACAACTTTAGTAGCGCATATTTTAAAAACAGCTGGTATTAATTGTTTCGCTTTTTTAGGTGGTATTTCTCAAAATTATCACACTAATTTATTATTGGGAGACGCTAATGATGCCAATGCTTTCGTAGTTGTTGAGGCCGATGAATATGATCGTTCATTTTTAACTTTACATCCATATATTTCTGTAATAACGAGTGTAGATCCTGATCATTTGGATATTTATGGTGATAAAAATGCAATGCATGAAAGTTATTCTCAGTTTGCTTCCCAAACTCAAAAAGATGGATTTTTAATTGTTAAAAAAACTGTTGATAACGATTTGAATATCAAAGATAAACGACTGATCTACTCACTAAATTTAGATACAGATTTTTCTGCAAATTCTATAAATATTGTTGATGGCGAATTTTGTTACAACATCAATAGTGTTATAGAGCCTATAAGCCACGTTGCTATTGGTTTACCGGGTTTGCATAATGTGGAAAATTCTATTGCAGCTGTAGCAGTTGCACAAAAAATAGGTATAAAAGGTGATGTTATAAACAAAGCCTTACGTTCTTTTAAAGGTGTGAAAAGGAGATTTGATTACCGTGTAAAATCTAATTATATAGTTTATATAGATGATTATGCACATCATCCGGAAGAATTGACCGCAGCAATATCAGCTGCTAAACAATTATATCCAGATAAAATCATTACAGGTATTTTTCAACCTCATTTGTTTTCTCGCACGCGAGATTTTGCTGATGGGTTTGCTAAAAGTTTGGATTTGTTAGATGTCTGTGTACTATTGGAAATTTATCCTGCTCGTGAACTACCTATTAATGGTGTTAATTCGCAGATGTTGATTGACAAGATGACTATTGAAAATAAGTTCTTAGTGAAAAAGGAAAATGTTGTTGAGTTTTTGAAATCACAAAAAAATGAAGTTGTAATGACGTTAGGTGCGGGAGATATAGATTCGTTAATTGAGCCAATTGAAAAGTATTTAAAATCGATGCAGAATATTTAATCGAATGAAAATAAATAAAAAAATAATTACTATCGTTCTTTGGATTATTGGATTATCAACACTAATGGTATCATTAGCATTTGCAACTCGTTCTCAAAAAAATATTGAAATAAAGAATTTAAGTGTTACTGTTTCTAATACAGATGTAAATACATTTATTGATGAAGAAGATTTAAAAGTTTATTTAAAGGATAGGCAAGACGCAATTTTAAATTCTGAAATTGAAAATTTTGATGAAACAAAAATTGAAAAAGCATTAAATGCGCATCCTGCAATTGAAAATGCAGAAGTATCCGTTGATGTGAATGGAGATGTAAATGTAAATGTTTTGCAACGTACACCATTAGTTAGGATTTTTAATTTAGATGGTGAAAGTTATTATATAGATACCCAATCTAAATTAATGCCTTTAAGTGAAGCTCATACTGCCCGTGTTTTAATAGCAACTGGTTTTATTTTTGAACCATTTGCCCAAAGAGTTTCTATATCAGTTAAAGATATCATGAAAAATGAAAAGTTTAGCAAAGTTAGTGTGCTGGATGATATTTATAAATTGACAGAATATATTGTAAAGGATAGTTTATTTAAGAGTTTAGTGCACCAAATAAATGTTACAAACGAAAAAGAATTGGAATTATACTTAGCTGTTGGTAATCATAAAATAATTTTTGGGGACGCAATTGATATTGAAGAAAAATTTAAAAAGCTGAAAATATTTTATACTGATGGTTTAAATAAAACAGATGGTTGGAATAAATACTCAGTAATAAATGTAAAATATAAGAACCAAGTGGTTTGCACTAAAAAATAAAAAAAAGTTTATGGACGATAAACAAACAACACAAAAAGGAAAAATTATCGGCGACTTAGTTGTTGGCCTTGATATTGGTACAACTAAAATTGCCGCTATCGTTGGTTACAAAAACGAATTCGGTAAAGTAGAAATACTTAGTATTGGTAAAGCGGAATCGTTAGGTGTACAACGTGGTGTAGTTGCAAATATAGAGCAAACCATTGAGTCAATAAATAATGCAATAAAAATTGCAGCCGATAAAGCTGATATTGATATTGAAGAGGTTATTGTTGGTATTGCAGGCCAACACATTAAAAGTATGCAACATCGTGGCATGATTACTCGTAAGTCTTTAGATGAAGAGGTTAATCAAAATGATGTAGATAATTTAATTGATAATATGCACCGTTTGGTGATGAGTCCAGGCGAAGAAATTATTCATGTTATTCCACAAGAATATATTATTGATAATGAAGGTGGAATTAGAAATCCAATAGGTCATTCTGGAATGCGATTAGAAGGGAATTTCCATATTATTACTGGCCAAGTTTCAGCAGTAAAAAATATTTTTAAATGTGTGAATCGTGCTAAATTAACTACTGTTGATTTACATCTTGAACCGTTAGCTAGTGCTGATGCTGTTTTGAGTGAGGAAGAAAAAGAAGCTGGTATTGTATTACTTGATATTGGTGGCGGAACAACAGATGTTGCTATTTTTTATGATGGTATAATTCGTCATACTGCAGTTATTCCTTTCGGTGGGAATATTATTACTGATGATATTAAAGAAGGTTGTGGGATAATAAAAACACATGCAGAACAATTGAAAATGCGTTTTGGATCGGCTTTAGCTCAAGAAAATCAAATGAATGAAGTTATTTCTATTCCTGGTTTAAGAGGTCGTCCACATAAAGAAATTTCTGTTAATACATTAGCGCAAATAATTGAAGCTCGTATGGAAGAAATTTTAGACCTAGTGTTGTTTGAAATTAAAAACTCAGGTTACGAAAGAAAATTAGCTGGCGGAATTGTAATTACTGGTGGTGGCGCTCAACTAAAACATTTAAATCATTTAGTGATGAGGCACACAGGTTTGGATTGCCGCATCGGCACACCAAATGAGCATTTAGCTGGAGCTGACGATGAATTAAAAAATCCAATGTACGCAACAGCGGTGGGTTTAGTAATGAAGGGAATTGAAAAATATGAAAGAGAATTGAAACGAGGAACCAACGTTAATAAAGTAAAAGAAGAACCGAAAATTGTTGTTACGGAAGAAACTAGGAAGAAAGAAGAAAAAAATATTGTTGGTCATTCAACTAAAAAAGTCGGAAGTTTTTTTGCTGACATTGTAAATAAAACAAGAGATTGGATTTCAGATGACGTTGAATAAATCAAATTCTACAAAATAAACTAAAAAAATTAAAACTAATACTAAGATTAAAATTTAAAACTAAATATCATGATGCAATTTGATTTACCTGAAAACGAAGAAAGCTCAATTATAAAAGTAATTGGAGTTGGTGGTGGCGGTAGTAACGCCGTTAACCATATGTTTAAACAAGGCATAAAAGGTGTTGACTTTATTGTTTGTAATACAGATAAACAAGCACTTTTGAAAAGTCCAGTTACTCATAAAATTCAATTGGGTAATTCTCTAACAAGAGGTTTAGGAGCTGGTGCAAAGCCTGAAGTTGGAAGAGATTCTGCTTTAGAAAGTATAGATGAGATAAAAAATATTTTAAAAGATAATACCGAAATGGTATTTATTACTGCTGGTTTAGGTGGTGGAACAGGTACTGGTGCTGCTCCAGTTATTGCATCTATTGCAAAAGAATTAGGTATTTTAACAGTTGGTATTGTAACAATTCCGTTTTCATTTGAAGGAAAAAAACGTAGAGAGCAAGCTGAAAAAGGCTTAGAGGAAATGAAAAAATACGTGGATACTTTAATCGTTATTGGTAATGATAAACTTCGCGAAATTTATGGTAGTTTAAAAATGACAGAAGCTTTTGCTCATGCAGATAATGTATTGACAAGTGCTGCAAAATCTATTGCTGAAATTATTAGTTTACACATGCATGTTAACGTAGATTTTAATGATGTTAAAACTGTAATGCAAGATAGCGGTGTTGCAATTATGGGCTCTGCAATTGCGAGTGGAGAAAGAAGAGCGTTACGCGCAGTTGAACAAGCTTTAATTTCTCCTTTATTAAATGATAACGATATTAGTGGTGCTCGTCATGTATTATTAAATATAATGAGTGGTAGTGATGATATTGAAATGGATGAGTTTGGTGAAATCACTGATTTTATTCAAGAAGCAGCTGGTGGAACAGCCGAATTAATTACTGGTTATGGTACTGATCCATCTTTAGGCGATAATGTTTCTGTAACTATTATTGCAACAGGTTTTAATTCTAAAATGAGCACAGGATATGAAGCGCCTATTTTTGCAGAAAGAAAATTAGTTAAATTTGATGAGGCTATTGTTACCAAAATTGAGCCTATTCAAACTACAATTATTGATGAAATTGAAAACAACGAACCTTTTGTTTTTGTTAAAGACGAAGTAACTGAAGCTCCAATTTCAAATATCGTTAATGAAGATTTAACAGAATTTGATAATGTAATTTTTGAAACTGAAATCCCTGAAATGAAAGTTTATTCATTTGATGAAGATACAACTGAGGTAAAAAACATTTTACCATTATTTGAAACTCCAATTGAAAACATTGAAACAAACGCATCTCAATTTGTAATTAATGATGTAACTGAAAATGTGAATGAGGTTGTTAGTCAAAAATCATCAGATGAAATTACAAGAGAAGAACAAATTCGCTTAGCTCAAGAGCGTATTAAAAAACTAAAAGAGTTAACTCTTAAAATGAAAACTCCAGAAGGACTTTCTCATTTAGAAAAAGAATCCGCTTGGCAACGTAAACAAATAAATTTAGATTTAAATTCTACTCCTTCAACTGATTCTCAAGTTTCTCGTTTTACATTAGGTGAAAGTGATAATAAAAATATCGAAATCCGCTCTAATAATTCTTTTTTACATGATAATGTAGATTAAAAGTTTATTGAATTTTTCATAAAAGCCCATCTAATTTAAATCTAGATGGGCTTTTTTATTTCATAATTTTCGTTGAAAACGGATTCAAAAATGTCTAATATTCACACATTTTAAGTAGAATTTGTGTAATTATTCATTTTATTTGTCATTTTGTCATTTTTATAGCATTGGTACAACCTTTGACTATCATAAGAGGATAATAATTATATTCTTAAATACATAAATAATAAGATACGATGAGCACAAAAACAACTACTGGAAAAATTAACGTACAAACCGAAAACATTTTCCCAATCATTAAAAAATTTCTTTACAGTGATAATGAAATCTTTTTAAGAGAATTAGTGAGCAATGCAACTGATGCGACTCAAGAATTAAAAGCTTTAACTTCAATGGGTGAAGCTAAAGGTGAATTAGGCGATTTAAAAATTGAAGTGATTTTAGATAAAGCCGCCAAAACCATTACCATTAAGGATAAAGGTTTAGGGATGACTAAAGATGAAATTGAAAAATATATTACACAAATTGCATTTAGTGGTGCAGAAGAATTTGTTCAAAAATACCAAGATAAGGTAGATAAAAATGTTGTTATAGGACATTTTGGATTAGGTTTTTATTCGGCCTTTATGGTTGCAGAAAAAGTCGAGATTTTTTCATTGTCTTATAAAGAGGGTTCTAAAGCAGTTCGTTGGGAATGTGATGGAAGTCCTGAATACCAAATTGAAGAAATAGACTCTAAAACAGATCGTGGAACAAGTATTGTTTTACATGTTGCGGAAGACAGTTTAGATTTTTTAGAAAATCAAAAAATTGAAAACTTATTAAAAAAATATTGTAAATTTTTACCTATTGAAATTGTTTTTGGAACAAAAAAAGAATGGATTCCAAATGGTGAAAAAGACGAAAAAGGAATAGAAAAAGAAACAGAAATTGATGTTGAAAATATTATCAATAATCCAAATCCAGCTTGGATTCGTAAGCCTGCAGATTTAAATGATGAAGATTATAAAGCGTTTTACCGCGAGTTATATCCAATGCAATTTGAAGAACCATTATTTCATATTCATTTAAATGTTGATTATCCGTTTAACTTAACAGGTATTTTATATTTCCCTAAATTATCTAATAAATTTGAAGCTCCAAAAGACCGTATTCAATTATATAGCAATCAGGTTTTTGTAACGGATAATGTTGAAAATATTGTTCCTGATTTTTTAACTATGTTGCGTGGTGTAATTGATAGTCCGGATATTCCTTTAAATGTTAGCCGTAGCTACTTACAAGCAGACAGTAACGTTAAAAAAATATCAGCTCATGTTACTAAAAAAGTAGCTGATAAATTAGACGAATTATTTAAAAAAGATCGTCCTGATTTTGAATCGAAATGGGATGATATTAAAATATTTGTTCAATACGGATTAATTAGTGATGAGAAATTTTACGAAAAAGCATCCAAGTTTACTTTATTAAAAAACACGGAAGGAAAAGCATTTACGTATGAAGAATATGATGCACACGTAAAAGCAAATCAAACTGATAAGGATAATAAATTAGTGTTTTTATATGCAACTAATGTTGATGAGCAACATACCTATATTGATGCAGCGAAATCTCGCGGATACGATGTATTACTAATGGATTCTCCTTTAGATTCGCATTTAATTAATAGTTTAGAAAGTAAATTATCAAACACACAATTTGTGAGAGTTGATAGTGACACGGTAGAAAAATTAATTAAAAAAGATGATGGTCAAGTAAGTAAATTAACTGAAGAGGAACAAACCAAATTAAAACCTGTAATTGAAGGGGTTGTTGCAAAAGAAAAATACACGGTTCAATTTGAAAGCTTAAGCGAAACAGATTCTCCTATGTTAATTACACGCCCTGAGTTTATGCGCAGAATGAAAGATATGCAAGCCATGGGTGGCGGAGGCGGAATGAATTTTTATGGTTCAATGCCTGATATGTATAATTTGGTTGTCAATTCAAATCATCCATTAATTAGTAAAATATTAGCTGAAACGGACGCTTCTAAACAAAGCCAGTTAGCAAAACAAGCTGCTGATTTAGCTTTGTTATCACAAGGTTTATTAAAAGGCGAAGAGTTAACTAAATTTGTAAAACGCTCTGTTGAAATGATTAACTAATCATTGCATTCCAATTATATAAAAAGCCTTCCTTACATAATTAAGGAAGGCTTTTTTGTTTATGTGTTAAAGTTGATGTGCAATATTTTTATTGTGAAAAATCTACAATAGTTAAAATTATGTTGTTTTTAATCGATGTAACATAAACCTCATAATTCTTTTATAATAAAATTTAGTTGTCCAAAACATTATTTTCAATCAGTATTCCTTCTTTTATTTTTTCGATATGTGAGAGAGTTCCATCTTTTTTATAAACATTTATCGAGCCATTGTAAAGTTTGCCACCTTCAAAATAGCCTTTCTTTGTAATTTGATTATTTTCATTGTAAAGTTCATGGAATCCATTTGGAATTCTAAGTACGGTTTTCATGTCTTTTGGTTTAGCTGAAAAATATACTATTGAAATAATAGTAAAAATTGCACTAGTCCATATTGCTAAATCAACTTTGCTTGGCATAAAAATAGTTAATTCCTGCTTAAAAAAGTTTGGCAACAAAATAGACAAGCCTATTGAAATTATAAGTAGTATTAACAATTCTGATTTATTCTTCTTCATGACTTCTATATATGAAATAATGTTCTTTAATTTTGCTAAAATTAGAAATACCTCCAAATACATATTTATTAAAAAAATAAAATTTTATTTCCCCATTTCAGCAATTTGTTTTTCTAAAAACATAATGCCTTCTGTAAAACTTTTTGGGTTATAGCCTAATTCTTTTTTTGCTTTGTCAATAATGAAACCTGTAATTGGTGGGCGTTTTGCAGGTTGTTTAATATCTGCCGATTTTGATGGTTTAATTAATGATTTATCTAATTTATAATAGTCAGCTACTAAATGTGCTAATTCTAAAATGCTTAAAAAATCTTTACCAGAAATATTATAAATGCCTTGTGCATTTTTTTCTGCAATTAAAAGGCAACCATCTGCTAAATCTTCTGCCAGAGTAGGGGTTCTAAATTGATCATCAACAACATTAATAACTTTGCCTTGCTCTAAATTTTGTTTTACCCATAACACAATATTGCTTCGGCTCATGCTATCAACAATACCGTAAACTAATACGGTACGTGCAATAGCCCAATGCAAAGTGCTGGCTTGTACAATTTTTTCTGCCGCTAATTTACTTTCAGCATAATAGCTTTGGGGATTTGGAATTTCATCTTCATCTAATGGTCCATGCGTTCCATCAAAAATAAAATCAGTTGATAAATGAATAAATTGTGGTTGGTAATTTGAATCTTCTGTTTTAAGTTTTTCTAAAGTCTTCACTTGATTTTCAACGGCTGTAACATTTAATAACCAACACGCTTCTTTTTCTGTTTCACAGGCATCAACATTTGTCATAGCTGCTGTATTGATAACAACATCAGGCTTATGTTTCGTAAACACATCGCTTACATTTTGTAAATTGGTAATATCTAATTCTTCATATAAATAACCATCCGTTTTAACTAATCGGTTAGTGCCTCTTGCAGTGGCAATGCACGTAATGGAAGCATGGTTTCTAAGATTGTAAACTAACTTTTGTCCTAATAAACCATTAGAGCCTGTAATTAATATTTTTTTCATGAGTAAATATAAATAGTTTGATTAAAATATATTCTATTTTTTACGATTTTTTAAGTAGGTAATTAATACTGGTATAGTTGTAATAACTATTAATCCAATAACGATATAGCCAATAAATTTTTCGGTTTGTGGAAATTCTATTCCTAAAAAAAATGCAATACTGGTCAAGGAGATAATCCATAAAGAAGCTCCAGCAATATTATAAATCATAAAGAGTTTGAATTCTACTTTTATAACTCCTGCTAATATTGGTGCAAAGGTTCTGATAATTGGAAGAAAACGCCCAAAAATCAGTGCTGTTCCGCCATGTTTTTCATAAAATAGTTTCGTTGTTTCTAAATGTTTTTTTTTAAATAAAAAGGTGTCTTTTTTCTGAAATAAATTTTCTCCGGTTTTTTTTCCAAACCAATAGCCAACGATATTTCCTATAACTGCTGAACTAATTAATAAAATAATTAACCAAAAAATAGATATGTTTAACAAGTGTGGCTTAGTAGCACACAATAATCCGGAAATAAAAATAAGTGAATCACCTGGTAAAAAAAATCCAATAAATAAACCTGTTTCAGCAAATACTACAAAAAGTAATAACCACAAGCCTCCATAATGTATAATGCTTTCGGGATTTGTAAGCTGTTTAAGGAAATCAAACATTTAGAAAGTTGTTGGAATTTCAAAACGTTTCTTTTTTTCTATACTAGCTTCAATGTCCTCTAATTGCCCTTTTGGGATTGCACTTATTAATTTTTTAGTGTATTCCGTTTGTGGTTTCATATATATTAAATCAGCGTCGCCTAACTCAACAATTTTACCGCTATTCATTACAGCCATTCTATCACTCATAAATTTAACCACACTTAAATCGTGAGAAATAAATATGTATGTAAACTTAAATTCTCTTTTTAAATCATTTAATAAATTTAAAACTTGCGCTTGCACCGAAACATCTAATGCACTCACACTTTCATCACAAATAATAAATTTCGGATTTAGTGACAGTGCTCTAGCAATACAAACGCGCTGCCTTTGTCCACCACTAAATTCATGCGGATATCTATTAAATTGTTTTTCTTCTAAACCAACTTTTTTCAATAATTCATAAACTTTTTCTTTGCGTTGCTTATTATTGCTTAATACATTATGTACTTGCATTGGTTCCATAATAGCTTCGCCTATTGTAATTCTTGGGTTAAGAGATGAGTATGGGTCTTGAAAGATAATTTGCATATCTTTTCTTAAGTGTCTCATTTCTTCTTGCTCCATTCGCAATAAATCTTTTCTTTCAAAAAATATTTTACCACTGCTTGGTTCATTTAATCTTAATATCGTTCTTCCTAAAGTTGTTTTTCCACAACCACTTTCACCAACTAAACCAAGAGTTTCGCCTTCATAAACATCTAATGAAACATCATCAACGGCCTTAATCCATTCTGTTGCTTTTCCAAAGAAACCTTTATTTTTTGGAAAATAGGTCTTAATATTTTGTAATTCTAATATTTTTGAACGGCTATATAATTCTCTATGTTCTAAAAATCGTTGTTCTCTTGTTACAATAACACTATTAATTGCTTCGCTAACTGTTTTAGCTATTTCAATCATATTACCTGACTCATCAGTTTTCATAAAATCCGATGATACCGGTAAACGCATTATTCGTTTATCTAATGGCGGACGGCATGCAAGTAAACTTTTTGTGTATGGATGTTTTGGATTCGAAAATATTTCGAGTACAGGGCCTTGTTCTACAACTTTTCCCTTATACATTACCATTACTTTATCAGCTAATTCGGCTATTACACCTAAATCATGAGTAATAAACATAATGCCCATATCTTGCTCTTTTTGCAATTGTAGCATTAAATCTAATATCGTTTTTTGTACAGTAACATCTAATGCAGTTGTTGGTTCATCCGCAATTAAAATTCTAGGGTTGCAACTCATTGCCATCGCAATCATTACCCTTTGTTTTTGTCCACCAGAAATTTGGTGAGGATAAGAATCAAAAATTCTAGCAGGATCAGGTAATTGTACTTGTTCGAATAATGCAATGGTTTTTAATTTAGCGTCTTTTTTACTAATTTTTTGATGTAAAACTATTACCTCCATAACTTGACTACCACAGGTATATACTGGGTTTAAACTAGTCATAGGTTCTTGAAAAATCATTGCAATTTCATTTCCTCTAAATGAACGCATCTGTTTACTAGGAAGGGAACGTAAGTTTTTTATGCCATCATTTTTGGAGTGATATAAAATTTCGCCACCAGAAATTCTGCCAGGAGGATTTGGTATTAATTGCATAATTGATAATGAGGTAACAGATTTTCCTGAACCACTTTCTCCTACAATTCCAATAGTTTCTCCTTTATGAAGTGTAAATGATATGTCATTTACTGCTTTTATTAATTCACCATCAGATTTAAATTCTGTAACTAAATTTTTTACTTGTAGGAGTATTTCTTTTTCCATAATAATGCATTACGAATATATGAAAATACCACTTAAAAAATATAGTTTTGATTGATTAAATAATAGTTTTTATTCAATTTTAAAAGTTGAATACTTTTATTTAACTCATTTTTTTTAAAAATGACCACGAATTATTGCGCTGACTTAAAACTTATTATCCTTTATAAAATAACCATTTCCCAAGTTCTTTCCAAGTTGTTTTTTTGCCATACATCAAAATGCCTGTTCTATAGATTTTACCTGCTAACCAAGTGAAAAATAAGAACCCAACAATGAGCATAAACATTGATAATAATAGTTCCCACATTGGCACTCCAAATGGTAAACGCACCATCATTACAATTGGGGATGTTAGTGGAAAAATTGAAAAGAATTGTGCCATACTGCTATCTGGATCTTTAATGATGTTTTGTGCAATGATGAAACTTAAAATAAGTGGAATAGTAACAGGTAAAATAAATTGCTGGGTGTCAGCTTCATTATCTACTGCAGAACCGATGGCCGCAAATAAAGCTGCGTATAATAAATAACCGAATAAAAAGAAAAATGCGAAGCAAATAATTATTTGACTGAAATTAACCTTGTCTAAATCATTAAATAATGCAATGGCTTCATTTGGTGTTTCAACTTTTTCTAGTGTTGTAATATCTGCCGTTAAATCATTTTTCATCACTTTTTCAATTTGTGAATTTTGTTTCACCTTATCAGCAATTTCACCTTTAAAAAGAAATGTTGTAATAGCGGTTTGAAGCACAAGCGTTAAAATAATCCATAAAATAAATTGAGTTAATCCAACGAGGGCAACTCCTAAAATTTTACCCAACATTAATTGAAAAGGTTTAACTGAAGAAATAATTACTTCCACTATACGGTTTGATTTCTCTTCAATAACACCGCGCATCACTTGTGAGCCATAAAGAAATATCATAAAATAAATTGCAATTGCACATCCAAAACCAATAGCCATATTCACTTCGGTATTTGTTTTTTCATCAGTGCCATTTTCAGTTACTTTTAAAGTCAATAATTGCACTTGTCTGCGGGCTTTGTCTATTTTTCTAATATCAATACTATCACCTTGTAAGCGGTAATCAAACAAAATATTTTCCATTTGATTGGTAATATATTGCTCAGTGCTAATGCCTGGTTGTTTTTTATAATATAATACCGGAGTTGTCTTTTCATCATTTAACGCATCACCTTTTATCTCCATAATTAAATCAAAAGGACCATCTTTCAATTTAAGTTTTGCACTAGCTATAGACTCAGCACCGTAAGTAAATTTTATTTGAGATGTATTAGTTAATTTCTCAATAAATAAACCACTATGGTCAAGTACTAAAACTTGATGGTCTGTTTTGTCTCTCATGGCAAGCCAAACTGGCACAATTAAAACACCAGCCATTAGAAGTGGACCTAAAATTGTCATTAAAATAAATGACTTTTTCTTTACTCTTGAAAAGTATTCGCGTTGTATAATTAATAATAGCTTGTTCATTTGTTGAAATTGATGAATTAATATTTTTTTGAATAAGTGTTTATGATATTATTCTGTAAAATAACTTTGAGTATTTACTGCTGGCTTGTTTTCAACTACTGAAATAAAAATATCATTCATTGACGGTACAATTTCGTGAAAAGAAATAATTTCCGCATTTTGTAAAACGGCTTCTAGCATTGCGTTTGGCGTGGTTTGACGTAATAATTTAACTGTAAGTGTATGTGTGTCGCCAACTGATTTTTTTTCAAGTATTTCGGCACCTGCCCATAAAGCATTTGTAAAGCCTAATAAATTTCCTTTAAAAATAATATGAAATGTATTACTTCTGTGGGCTTTTCTTATGTCGCTTACCGTACCATCTAGTATTTTTTCAGCTTTGTTTATTAATGCAATATTATCACAAAGTTCTTCAACGCTTCCCATATTATGGGTTGAGAAAATAATAGTTGAGCCTTTTTCTCTTAACTCTAAAATTTCATTTTTAATGAGTTGAGCATTAATAGGGTCAAAGCCACTAAATGGTTCATCTAAAATTAAAAGTTTAGGTTCGTGCAAAACGGTTACAATAAATTGAACTTTTTGCTGCATGCCTTTACTAAGTTCCTCAACTTTTTTGTCCCACCAACTTTCTATTTCAAAT
>Ga0114978_10002375_pt1 | contig 15478 bp, 17 predicted proteins | sample S_140212_EF_Meta_FD_87027 | JGI IMG/M metagenome (GOLD analysis project Ga0114978, IMG submission 87027) | Freshwater microbial communities from Lake Simoncouche, Canada to study carbon cycling - S_140212_EF_MetaG | ecosystem: Environmental > Aquatic > Freshwater > Lake | place: Lake... | reverse complement strand
TAGGTCAAATCGTGGGCTGGGAGATCATGTAAGAACCGCATAGGGCATGACGAGACTACCGTGTAGGCATGGCATCTACCGAGAACGTCCCTGTCGTCCTAGTTCATGGTTGGGGCGGCAGTTTCCGAGAGACCTGGCAAAAGCCGGGAATTGATGCCCTCCTGACTGATGTGGGGCGCAATCCAATTGGTCTAGACCTTCTTGGTCACGGTGAACAGGACAAGCCACACGACCCTGAGGCCTACGTAGAGCTTCCTGCGTGGCTACTTGCCCATCTGCCAGAAGAACCAGTCGTCGACGCCATCGGATTCTCTCTGGGCGCTTTAACAATCTTGCGAGCGCTGATTGCTGCACCCCATAGGTTTGGCAAAGTAGTTCTTTCCGGAATCGGAGACGGAGTGTTTACCAAGTCCCCGCCAGATGGCAATAAGCGAATTGTCGATGCACTCGAGGGTCGTGCTCCTGAAGACGACACTTTCGCCCGCATGTTTGCTCACTATGGAAACTCTCCTGGCAATGACCTGATAGCCCTGACTGCAATTATGAAACGACCATCGTCTGAACCCGTGACAGAAGCGGAATTGTCAGTAATTACAAATGAAATTCTCATTGTGATTGGTGACGCTGATTTTGCAGGACCCGCCACTCGCCTTGCATCAGCATTTCCTAATGCAAAGTTGACCGTGTTGCGCAACACGGATCATTTCGCAACACCTGAGACGTTCTCTTTTATAGATGCGATTCTCGACTTCCTTGCTGCATGAACAGTGATTCGCGCATCACGCAAGATGTCGGACGAGCTCGTGACGTTTTACAGCGTGGAGGGCTAGTCGGAATTCCTACGGAGACTGTGTACGGATTAGCAGCGGTTGCCCTGAACGAAGAAGCCGTGGGTCGCGTATTTGAGGCCAAGGCACGACCCACATCACATCCGTTGATAATCCACTTATCTCCCAGCGACGACATTCATCGGTGGGGCGTACTCAACGAATCGGCTCAACAACTTGCTGAGTCCTTCTGGCCTGGCCCTCTTACTCTCTTAGTACCGCGAACTGAACTAGTCCCCGATTGGGTCACCGGAGGCCGAGACACTGTTGCATTGCGCATTCCGGCTCATCAGATGACAATTGACTTGCTTGATTCACTGGGAGACGCTGTTGTAGCGCCTTCGGCAAATCGCTTTGGTCAGGTGAGTCCGACCAGCGCAGAACATGTCATTAATGACTTGGGTGATTCGGTTGATCTCGTGCTCGACGGCGGAACCTGCGCAATAGGAATTGAATCGACCATTGTTGAATGCACCAGTTCGTCCGTGCAAATCTTGCGTCCTGGGAAGATCACTTCGCTCGAAATTGCAAAAACAACAGGACTTAAGATTTCGGCACAGGATGGTCCGTCACGTGCGCCCGGAATGTTGCTCGCGCATTACGCACCCAGAGCACGCGTTGAACTGTACGCCTCGCTACGTGAGGCACTTGACCGTTTCAATCGACTTACCAATGATCAAGTGTCTGCGGAAATACTGCACCATGAAGACCTTGCTACATATGCATTGAGTTTGTACGACAACCTGCGGACTGCTGATTTACATAATCGAGAAGTAGTCATTGCCGTACTCCCCCCAGAAAATGGATTGGGAATTGCAATACGCGATCGCCTAACTAAAGCTGCTGCGTCGAACTAATTTGGCCATTCGATTGCATTGAGATTCGCGACCAAATAGTCGCGCACCTCTTCGACTGATATTCCTTCTGAGGATTCATCAGTGCCGACCAGGAGCGACACTGTGGTTGCTCCTGCTTCGGGGACCAGATCACACCGACACCACCCGTGTAGAAATCCATCAACTTCTGCGTCGTGAAGAGAAAATTCCAATTGATACGGGGGTTCATCATGAGAAATTGCGCCACAGATTCCCGCTACAACAAGTAGCGCTTCAAAACATTCTGCGGGAAGTGCATCAACCGTGAAACTCGAGATGTCTCTTTCACGCCGAACCAATACAGGGGAAACAGTTTTCGAAACTTTTGGGACTCCAACAAGTTCCAAGGCCCTCCGCAAAGCTTCATTGAGTTCCTGCATGGCAGAGTCAGAACCGCCAGCATCAGGGTGCGCAGTCCGAGCTTTATCTCGCCACGCTCGGCGAATCTCTTGAGGGGTGGCTGTGCGGGCTATCGATAACAACAAAAATGGGTCAGCAATAGCCATGCTGAATCTTAACGACCTATGAAATTAGGAGGACGCTTCTCGATAAACGCAGCGACGCCTTCCTTAAAGTCTTTCGTACGGAAAAGCGGAAGCAATTGAAGAAATACGTGGTGTACGTTTTGTTCGAATGTCTCAGTCTCTGCAGCACGCATCATTCTCTTAATTGCTCGAACAGCCAAGGGGGCATTTGATGCAATCTCTCCCGCCATGTCCATCACATGATCCATCAATTGATCAGCAGGAACCACTTTGTTCACAAGACCCAACGAAAGACATTCATCAGCCATCAACGTGCGACCTGTGAAAGCAACTTCTGCAGCCCTTGCATAGCCAACCATTCGAGGAAGCAACCAGGTGCCTCCACTCTCTGGCAAGATTCCACGCTTAGCGAACCCCGGTGCCATTTTTGCGGTGTCAGCTGCAATTCGAATGTCGCAACCAAGTGCGATGTCTAGTCCATAACCGGCAGCTCCGCCATTCAGCGCGCAAATAACTGGCGTATCAATACCGTGAAGAACAATCGGTGGAGCCTCACGAATATCAAACTCGGCCATATTTGCGCCAGTGTCATCCAATACTCCGAGTGATTCGGTTTTGCCTGCTTGAGATCCGAGATCTAGGCCCGCACAGAATGCGCGACCCGCGCCAGTAAGCACAATGCAGCGAACTTCTGGATTGCGATCTGCTTCCAGCAACTTCTTCGACAACAAATCGAGCATGACACCTGAAATGGTGTTCATCCGACCAGGTGCGTTCAGGGTAATTGTGGCGATTCGATCGGATATTTCGAGGAGGACTTCATCTTCTTTGCTCATACCAATAAAGATAACAACTATGGAATCTCAGAAATCAGTTGGGTCCACAGACTCAACAAGCGTCCCGCAGCCAACTCTTGACGGCTCTATTGGCGATGGGTGCAGAGTTTTACTGATACGCCACGGAAGATCCGCTGACATTGTCCCCGGATCTGCTGAAAGTGCCGACCCTCCATTGCACGAGATCGGTCAGAAGCAAGCTGTCGCAGTTGGTGCTCGACTGTCTAATGCCCAAATCGATGCTGTGTACTCAAGTCATCTTCTTCGGGCACTGCACACTGCAGAGGCGATCGCCATGCATCACAACCTTGAAGTTGGAATCTTTGAAGACTTGGAAGAAGTTCGTCTCGGCGACTGGGGCAACGGCGAATTTCGTCGACGCGCTGCAACCAGCGATCCTGAGTATGTCGAATGGGCGAAGACAAGCCGATGGGATGGAATTCCGAATGCCGAAGGTGATCAGAATTTTCGTACGAGAGTCTCAAATCGGATTAATTCATTGGCAGCGCTCCACGAAGGTGGTTGTATTGCGGTTGTTTGCCATGGTGGTGTCATTAACGCTTATGTAGCCGAATTACTGGGAACGCAACGCTCATTGTGGATGATGGTGGAAAACACGAGCATCACCACTGTCAAGCTAAGCGCCACACCAAGTGTCTTAACTCTGAACGACTGCAACCACCTCTACGACCTGCTTGCGCAATAGTCAGGTCTTACACCGCGCGTGATGGTGATATGGCGAGATTGCAGACAGCAAACCACAACGCGGTTGCTCCTGCGATATGAACTGCAACAAGCACTACAGGTACGCCGGTGAAGTATTGGGCATAACCAATTGCTGCCTGAAACACCGCTGCTAACAATAAGGCTTGTATCGCATCCTGTGTATTGGCGTCACTGCGATGTTGTTTCGCGCGCACGCCCAGGAAGACAATAAGCGCGATGGTTACAAGCACACTGACGCTGTGAACCCGCGCAACACTTGTTAAAGCGAATCCAAACCGTACAGCCTTTTCATCTCCAGCATGAGGCCCGGAGGCCGTAACAACCGTGCCAGTCACTAGCGCTAGCGCACTACTGCACACAACTAACCGGATTGCTTTGACCAAACGCGCAGGTCCAGTACGAAAGTATGTCGAGGGTTCATCGCCTGATCGTCGAAATAAAACGAAAGCATTTGCAACAAGAATGAGTGAGACCAAAAAATGAGCCATGTTTGCAAAAGGGTTCAGGCCTGTGAGTACGACGATGCCGCCGATGATGATTTGAGCAAGCACTCCCAGCACCAATCCCCAGGCAAGTACAACCAAATCTTTTCGCAAAGGCCGGCGGAAGTGAGCAAGAAGCACAGCGGCGATGACGCTCATGGAGACCACTCCAGTAAACAATCGGTTGGCTTGTTCTATCAGCGTGTGTCCTGTGGAAACATCGACGAACTTGGTTGCATTACATCGCGGCCAGTCAGCACAGCCGAGACCGGAGCCGGTCAGACGAACCAAGGCCCCTGTAAAAATAATCACAGAAAGCGACCCCAAAGCCGTCCCAACAACTGTTCGAAACGTTTTCTGAGAAACGGTAATCACAGTCCCCACTGTACGACAGAGCCATTGCAGCTGTCCGTCTAGCGTTGACAGTTAATTAGTGGCTACGGTCACAGTCATGATCACTTCCTTTGACGACTACCCGATTCATCAGACGTCTGAACCCATTGCTCACACTGAGTCTGGCGATCCTGGCGCCTACGATCGTTACTTTTTTAACGGTTACTCACGAGACGGGAAGCTCTTCTTTGCAGCCGCCATGGGTTTGTATCCAAACCGTCACGTAATTGATGCATCTTTTAGCGTGGTGCGAAATGGTGAACAGGTGAATGTTCACGCATCAGGACGCGCACCTCTCGACCGAATGGAATGCAACGTTGTTGGGCCCATCAAAGTGGAAGTAGTGGTGCCGATGAAGAAGCATCGCATCACAGTTGATGCCCCAGAACACGCAATACGTGCAGACATCACATTCAAAGCGTCATCCCTACCGTACGAGGAACCACCCTTTCTCGTCCGCGCAGGAAATAGAAAAGTAATGAGCTACACCCGCCTGACCCAACTCGGAACTTGGACAGGCTGGATTGAAGTTGACGGCGTTCGAACAGAACTGAAAGCCGGAGACGTTGTCGGTTCTCGCGATAGGTCATGGGGCGTGCGTGGCGTTGGTGAACGTATTCAACTGGGAGCGCCTCTCAATGTGCCGCCTCAGTTTTACTGGTTGTGGGCTCCCGTATGGTTCGACGGTTTCGGCACGGTTTTTGATGTCAACGAATTTGCAGACGGACAACGCTGGCACGAGTCGGGAGCGATGCTAATTGGTGCAGACACCATTAAACATGCGCATTCCGTTACGTACGACTACCAGTGGGAACATGGCACCCGGCGAGCTGAGAAATTTGGACTCACCTATGAGTTCGCAAAGGACTCTGCGAAACTCATCTTTACTCCCCTTGTGCATTTTCAAATGAACGGCCTTGGCTATCTCCATCCCGAATGGAACCATGGAAACTGGAAAGGTGAATCAGTCACTGGTGGGGACCGATTCACGGTTCCTGTAGACGACCCGTTACAAATGCACAACTTGCACACACAAACCTTGAGTTCAGTGTCATGCACCCTGTCGGATGGAACTGTTCATAATGGAATCGGAATACTCGAAACCTTGGTGCTTGGCGCACATGAGCCATCTGGCTTTACGGGCATTAGCGACGGGTACTCAAAGCCCTAGCCATGTTTGACGGACATTCCTCCGTCTACAACGATTGCAGCGCCATTCACGAACGACGATGCAGGCAAACACAAACTGAGAGTCATATGAGCAACTTCTTCGGGCGTTCCGTATCTCCGTAATGGCACTTTTCGCTTCGCATATTTTTCTTTAGCTTCGTCGTTGATGCCAGCTGTCATCGCTGTGTCAATTGGCCCAGGACACACAGCGTTGACCGTGACATTGTGGCGTCCGAGTTCAACCGCAAGACTCTTCGTCAATCCTATGACTGCATGTTTGGAAGCCGTATAGGCCGATAACCCACCGGTAGCGACGATTGCCTCGGTAGAAGCGATGTTTACTACTCGTCCCCCATTCGGAGCTTTCAATAGATGCGGAAGACAGGTTCTAATCATGTGCGCATGTGCCGAGACATTGATAGCCAAAGTCTGATCCCAGTTATTAGCGAAAACTTCGTCTTCAGAGAACACTGACGACACCAGGCTTACCCCAGCATTGTTCACAAGTACATCAACGCCACCCCACGCTTCAACAATCACACGAACTATTTCTTGACGATCGGAAGTTAGGGACACATCTCCGCTTACACCGATTGCGGAACCAGGACCGTGAGCCGACTCGATCTCGTCTACGACCGACTGAACTGACGTCGGATTGCGATCCACTACGAGCACCCGAGCACCCTCGTCGGCAAAGAGATGCGCAGTAGCGCGACCCATTCCGCTTCCCGCACCCGTAACTACGACCCTGGCGCCCTTGACGCTCCTCGACAATGTGCTCAATCTCATGAATCTCCCTTACTCGGCGCAAATGCCGCAAAACCCATGTTCTCACAGGATTTCGGCCAAATTGCGGCTTAGAAGACCCATTATTGCCACCACTCGCAGTGTTGGAGTCCTCACCTACACCACTCTGAGTAGTTGTCTAAACATTTTCTGTGAGAAATTCCTCAAGTTCTGCTCAAACCTGCCGATCCCTATTGCGGATCAAAAACAGGGAGCAGACACATGTCTCACAACCACACACAATTCGTCAATCGCATCATCGTTGCAACTGCAGTCGTAGCCATGGGTCTCGTAATGGCCCCAACCGGTGCTCACGCTTCAACAGGAGCAGCAATCACTTCGTCTTCTTCAGCAAAGACAGCTCCTGGTCAACCAGCATTTGGCGACAAAGGCCCACACGTTGTTGCGGTTCAGACTGCAATCATTCGCAATGGCTTTTCACTGAATGGTGGAGCTACGGGTGTTTTCAACAAATCAACACAACGCGCTCTGAAGTCATTCCAAAAAGTTGTCGGTCTCAAGGTCACCGGTGTTGTTGATTCCGCAACTGCCAAGGTCTTGAAAGTCGCTGCTGCAACAACAACCACTGTTCAGGTCACAACAACAACTGTTGCACCAACAACAACAACAACAACAACAACAACAACAACAGTCCCTGCCGTTGTATACCCACTCACAACAACAACCCTTCCAGTTCGTGGAGCAAAGGGCGAGGCTGTGGTGGCAGTACAAAAAGCACTAAAAGCTGCTGGCCTAGAAGTTAAGGGTGGTATTGATGGCGCATTTGGTTCAGGCACTACATCAACTATTTCAACTTTCCAGACAAGCAAAGGTTTGGCAGTAAGTGGAGTACTCGATATCCCGACAGCGGTTGCACTCGCTTTGATCGCTCCAATTGCAACACCTGCTCCAGCACCAGCACCTGCACCTGCTGCAGTAAGCATCGCGAGCGCACCTACCCTTCTTGACCCTTCTGTTCTTCCTGTTCGCGGTAATCGTGGTGATGCCGTACGTACATTGCAGAATGCGCTTATTGGTGCAGGAATTGAAGTTAAGGGCGGCGCTGATGGTGTTTTCGGTGGAGCAACATTTATCGCACTTCAGAAGTATCAAACAGCTAACGCTCTTACAGTGACTGGAACGTTGACAACCCAAACAGCAGTAAAGCTCGGTCTTGTAGCTGCACCTGCCGTGACAATTTCAGTATTCCCAGTTCAAGGTCTTTGCAGCTACGAGAACACTTGGCACGCACCTCGTGGTACTGATCGCCTCCACCTTGGAGTTGACATCATTGCAAAAGAAGGAAACCTTCTTTATGCAGTCGCCGACGGCACAATCACAAAGCTCTACACAGTTGGAACTGACAAACTTGCCGGTAACGGCGTTCGTTTGACAACAGCCGACGGAACCTACTTTTTCTACGGACACATGCAAAAGCTCGCTGACGGAATCACCATTGGTACCAAAGTCAAGGCTGGGCAAGTTGTGGGTTACGTCGGAAAGACTGGCGACACCAACACACCTCACCTTCACATCGAGGTACATCCTCTCGGCGGCGCAGCAATTGACCCAACTCCAGTTATGGCTGCAGTTGATGCATGCAGCGTTACAACTCCACTCGCAGCACCAGCGGCCTAATACAAATCGTCTTCGTTCTCTTTCTTGTCACACGATCCAGTGATGAGAAAGAGAACGTCGATATTGAGTACTACGGACGAACTTCGTAGAAAGCATTCACTGAGTGCTCAACATCTAGTTTCTTGAAGCGCGTGAATCCAGCTTCAAGAGCCATTGACTCGGCCCTAACAGCAGACAGGCCCAACGTACCGAGTCCTTCTCCTCCTGCTTCGGACATAGCTGACGACATACAACTAAGAACGCTGATTCCGTATAGCAAAGATGCCATCGGGTTTTTTGAAACGTTCAACTCAAGAGAATCGTGGGCCTTGATGTCCACTAATAACCACGTGCCATCATGCTTCAAGGCTTTGCGAATGGTCTTCATCATTTCTGTCGGATGAGTCATGTCGTGAATGCAATCAAAGGTACAGATCAGGTCATATCTGTTGTCATCTGCAATTGGTGTGTCTCGAGGGTCGAAAAATGAGACATTGCGAGAACCAGATTCGGACTTTCGTTCCTCAGCGCGCTCAAGTGCGAACTTCGAAATATCGAAACCATCAATAACGCTTTTCGGGTAAGTGGTGCCCAACAATAAGGCCGCCCCACCAGAGCCACATCCGATATCCGCTACTCGAATGCCTCCATCCAACTTTTCTGAGAGGCCATCTAACGCGGGAATGACCATTGGTATGAGAAAATTCTGGTTCCATGGCTCAAAACTACGTTCAATACCAACAGCGCCTTCCGGTCCATGCGAGTCGTAGTCGTGTCCTACGCCCGTTCGAAATGCTTCAGGCATGGAATTCAATGCGCCCATTGTTTGTGGAAGACGGTGAAACATTCCCATTCCATACGCCGGATGATTGGGTGTAGCCAATACAGCAACACCTTCTGGCGACAAATGGAAAACTGGATTCGGGTTTGATAGATCCGCACATGAAACGATGCGCGCTGCAACCTGATTATGCAGCCATTCACGCACCCAGCGTTCGTGTAGACCAGCCTTAGTGGCAAGTGATGCTGAAGTGTCTCCGTCCTTAGATGAAGCCATAACTTCATACAGTCCAAGTCGATCGCCGAGGTGAATCATCCCGGCCGTCACTGCTCCTTCAAGTTTGCTGAAGATCCCGAAAGAGAACATCTTGAGGGCATCCGGATCAATTGGCCGTTGTTCTGTCATGTCCGCAATCTACGACAAAAATAGTGACGAACGATTACTCAATAGGTTCGCAGGTCCTTCGGTAAATGTTCGTTACCTGACAGCTGACTCAGACCGAACGTCATTCCATCGCCTATCTCGAAGACCTCTAAACGATTTACTGTCGCATGACCAATTACGAGTCTTTCCCATTCCCATGGTGTGGGAGGAAAACCAAGCATGTGGCAAATACTCACACTGCTTGTTCCGGCATGCGCCACTAGAAGAATGCGGGAATCATGTCGATAAGAACTTGTCTTTTTCCAAATGGGTAGATCAGTTTCAGCCCGTACTAAACCGTGTTCTTCCAGGAACAAACTTGCGCCCACATTTATTCGCTGAACAAAATCAGACACCGCTTCCCCGCCATCAAGTCCGCCCCAGCGTTCATGAGAAGGTTTTGCCTTCTCAGATTTGTAGGCTTCGATTGCCTTTTCTTCGGGAGTTCCATGCCAGATTGGATTTCGAATTTCCTCTAACCAGGGAGCAATGACTAGCTCCATTTTCAATGCAGAAAGTATTGGAGCAGCTGTTTGTTGTGTACGCACAAGGGGCGAGACGTAAACATGGTCAAATTGTTCGTTGGCTGCCCACCCTCCCAATAATTCAGCTTGTTCGAATCCGCGCACGGTTAAGGGTGGATTATCGACGTTCAATCGGTCTCGAACCCACTCTGGCTCTGCGTGCCGAACAAAAACAATTTCCATTGGCTGAATTCTAGAGCGTTACGAGATCAGCGTCTTGCTATTGACTCGGAACAACGAAAACAATTCCACAAGAATCAAATGCACGTTGAAATTGACTTTGATACTGAGCATTATTGGCATCAGCACCGCTCACGTCGTAGATTCCAGCCAACGAATTGCCCAAACAAGCAGCTTCACTATCTGACACCGTGAGGCCAAACTGTGTAGCGACAATCTTTCCGATAACTGAAAGTTCAGATGAATCACTCACAGTATTCATTGTTGGGTCGGTCGCATCCGGACTTGGTATTGAATTCATAGGCAGAGTGATTTCACCGTTGTTCGGTGGTGCTATAGATGACGGTAAGCCACAACGTGTTACCAGTACGCCCTCTATAGCGTTCGCCTCCTGAAGAGCCGCGTCGGATCCTAGGTCTGCTGCAGCAGAAAGTGCATCGGCAATATTCAAAGCCCTATTGACGTCCCAATCGACCGTGTCCATAACGGAAATGAACAAGGAGATCTTCTTGGCAAGTGAAACGGCTTGAACCGTCACCGACTCATCGGATACCGCATTCACTGTTCGTTCATACACAGAGTTTGAATCGGTACGCAATTGTGAATACCGATCTTCTGAGAAATTGTCTAACCCTTGCGAGAAACCGGAGACATAATCGGATGCCGAAACATTTGAACCGCATGAGGCGTCCGAATTGTTTGAGCAAGAACTAAGCAGACCTAATAGCCCCACCAAGACTACAACTCTCCAATCGGAGCCAGATCGAGAGTTACGCACATGGCTATTCTGCCAGTACCGCGAGTTATTTGGCAGCCATCTAGTGTCTTGGCATGAACAAGATTGACGTATCTATGGCGATATTGCGCATTTCGATGGGTACATCAATTGCGTATCACGGAATCAACAAGGCGAAAAGTATTGCTGGAACCACATCATGGTTTGCAAGTATCGGAATGAAATGGGCCAAGTTGCAAGCCAGGGTTGCCGCTCTTACTGAAGTCTCTGCGGGGACAGTTCTCGCAATCGGACTCGCGACCCCCTTGGCCTGTGTTGCAATCATTGCCCTGATGACCGTCGCAATAATCACAGTGCACGCACGTGTCGGCTATTTCATATTCCTGCCAAACGGGGGTTGGGAGTATTGCGCTTTCATCGTCGCGGTGGCCACTGCTATTGCGGTCAATGGCCCTGGTTCATTCTCGTTAGATAGTTCCTTGAACATCAACCAAACTGCTGGGCTCTACGCCCTTCCAATTGGTGTGGTTTGTGCGCTGTGTCATCTGGTGCTTTGTTGGCGACCACAAACTACGCCTCCCAAGGCCTAGCCTTTCATTCGTGTTCATTCGTAGATTCACCCGCATCCTTCTCACCGTCATTTGCGTCGGTATCGCAGGAATGTGGGTGTACGCATTCGGATTTGCACCACGAGAGAGTTTCAATAAAATCAATGACTCAGCGTGGCAAGCCCGAGCACAGGCTCATTGCAAGGCCGCAGAAAACATTCGGTTTTCCTTTGAAGATTTAACTCCAATGAAAGCTGACGACCCACTAGCACTTCAGAAAAAAGCCAAACTTGTTGACGCTGCAACAGATGCGCTTGAAGACGCCATAAATTTGATTGCTGCTGACAGACCCTCTGACGCAAAAGGACAGGAACTTGTTCCGGAATGGATCGCGGACTACCGCATCTACATTTCAGACAGGCGCGCTTTTGCTGTTGCATTACAGGGCGCATCTGTTCGACCTTTCTTTGCAGAAAGCGAAGTCCAAGGTGTGCCCATCAGTGAACGAATCAGTAAGTTTGCTCGGGAGAATGACATGAAGACATGTCAAACGCCATACGACCTGTCCGTCTAGTCGACAGTTACCCAACCCAGTTCGCTGTCGTATCTCCGAACAACTCGTGCGGGCGAACCTACTGCGACTGAGTAGTCCGGGATGTCATGTGTAACAACGGCATTGGCGCCAATGACCACGTGCTTTCCAATTGTTACCCCTGGCAAAATCACAGCCCCGTAGCCAAGCCACGCACCGTCACCAATGACAACTGCACGTTCCGGTTGGGATTGTTGCGAAATCGGTCGAGAAATGTCTTCATACCCGTGATTCTGATCAGTGATGTATACGTGATGTCCAGTCCAAACATCGTTTCCGATTGTGATTGAAAAGTGCCCGACAATCCCGCTCCCTCGCCCAATCAAGCAGCGGTCACCAATTGATACGACTATGTCTGAGATGCATTCTTGGCCTGGCACCATTCCCGCTGATAAAGCAACATCGGGGCCAATCAATGTGTCACTGCCTATTGATATATAACGCTCGTTGAAAATGGTGGTGGGCTTCCACATGATCATGCTGCGTTCACCGAACGCCGCGAACTTCTTTCCCCGCACGTCAGTCGCGCTCGTGGAGGCCCAGAAAGAAAGTCGCCTGTTGAGGTCAACATAAATACGACCAATTAGTTGTCTCAACATAGGGAACACGCTAGTGACCGAGCAGGGCACGGCGGGTACCGTATTGACATGCAGAATCAGCCCCACACCATTGCAACTAATCGCGGCACCATCACTGGGCTCGTATCAGCGACAGGCGCTTGCGAATTCCTGGGCATCCCCTTCGCAACCGCAGAGCGACTAGAGAATCCCATTGATATCTCTTCGTGGAATGACAACTTCGTAGCGACGTCGTACGGCCCAATTTGCCCGCAGACTCCCGGCATGCTCGAAATGGCTCTCAATATGGATGCGTCACACATGAAGGAGGATTGCCTCAATCTCAATGTCTTCACACCAAGAACACCGACTGAAGGAATGTCATTGCCTGTTCTGGTGTGGATTCACGGAGGTGCCTATACAAACGGAGCCGGTTCCGTCGCGTGGTACCACGGCGAATCTTTGGCTTCACGTGAAACCGTTGTGGTCACAATCAATTATCGACTGGGTCCGTTGGGCTTCCTCGGTGACGGCAATTACGGCACACTCGATATGTTGTCCGCTCTTCGGTGGGTGCAAAGAAATATCTCTGCCTTTGGTGGAAATGAAAAGAACGTCACGATTTTCGGTGAATCCGCCGGAGGCTCTGCCGTCGTATCCCTACTAGCTAGTCCAGAAATTGAGGGTCTCGCACATAAGGCATGGGCCATGAGTCCTTCGATTGGTCAACTTCGAGACAGGCCCCGCGCTCTTGAATTGCAAAAACAATTTTTGGAACTTGCAGGCGTGAACAGTTTCGATGAAGTGAAATCATTATCAGTCGAGGAAATTCTTGCCACCCAGCAGAAACAAATGGTTATGCCCACAAAGGCTTTTGATTTTTATGCACCAACAGCAGGTGGGGCATCTCTCTCCACTGACATTCTCCGCGATGCAGCGCGTTCAGCAATTCCGCTAGTCGTTGGCACTAATCGGGATGAGAACAAACTGTGGTCAACCTTTGACGAGGCTTTACTTAACGCTGACATTTCGCGTTGGGAAGAGTTCACCAACGAGACATTCGGAGAACGAGCTCCGCAAGCGCGCAAGGTATATGAATCACTTCGACCTGGCGAAACTCCGGGCGGCTTAATGTCGGCCATCAGCACCGACACAGGCTTTCGTCAGCCAGCGCAACGATTGTGCGAGAACCGTGTGGCCTCTAATACTCCTACTTGGATGTACTGGTTCACATGGCCAACTCCTGCCTTCGGCGGTGTCGTTGGCTGTTGCCACGCATTAGACATTCCTTTCGCATTTGACAATCTTGGTGCCGAAGGTGTTCTGATGATGACAGGCGACGGCGCCGAGCGTGTAGGCATAGCTGACAGGTTTGCGTCTGAGATAGTTGCCTTCGCCACTCATGGTCACCCAAGTTGGAGCCAATTCAACGTCAACGACCGTCCAACATTGGTTATTGATACACAGACCCAGTTGGCTCATGATCCTGAACCAGAGATTCGCAGCCTGTACATATAAGTGACAAACGGCTCCGTAGGAGGCACCAGGGTTCACCCATAACCTTGATGGGTCAAGGAGAGTCCTGAAATGTCAAGTACCCGCTCAAAAGTCATCGTGCCTCATTTGCTCGAACGTAAAAGTTCGTCTGAGCTTCTGACTATGGTCACTGCATATGACTCGACATTCGCTTCCATTGTGGATGAAGCTGGGATTGACTTAATTCTTGTTGGCGATTCGGTCGCAACAGTTATGCAAGGCCAGAAAACGACTTTGGGCGTATCCATGGATCACATGGAATACCACGTTCAGATGGTGGCATCAGCAAAACCCAAGGCATTGATCGTGGGAGACATGCCCTTTGGTTCGTACCAGGCGTCGGTCCGTGATGCAGTTACCAACGCAGTCCGTCTGGTTAAGGCCGGTGCCGAAATTGTCAAGCTTGAAGGTGGTGTACATGTGCGCGAAGCTATCGAGGCGATAGTGCGCGCGGATATTCCAGTGATGGGACATATTGGACTGACACCACAGAGTTACCACCGTATGGGCGGTAACAAAGTGCAAGGACGAACGGAAGGCGACCAAACAGGTAGCAGAGATCGAATTCTGTTAGATGCGCGTGCAGTTGAAGAAGCCGGCGTGTGTGCGTTTGTAATCGAAGCCGTTCCTGCAACCCTTGCAACCGAGATCACCGCAGCGGCTGTCGTACCCACTATTGGCATTGGAGCCGGCGTCAACTGTGATGGTCAGGTTCTTGTCTTGCATGATCTTCTCGGTCTCTCCGAAAGAACATTTACGTTTGCTAAGGCCTACAGCAATTTGCGACAGCTCTCTATTGCCGCGGTGTCGGATTATGTGTCCGACGTTCACAATGGTCGTTTTCCGGACGCGACACATAGCTTCTGAGAATTTGATGCAAATAATTCACTCTGTAGCCGAGATGCAGAAATGGTCATCCATCGAACAGAACAATGGCAGCACCATCGGATTTGTTCCAACTATGGGAGCACTTCACGAGGGACATGCACATCTTTTCTCTCGCAGTGCGACCTCGCACTCTCGAACTGTGGTCTCTATCTTTGTAAATCCATTGCAATTCAACAGCGAGTCAGACTTAGAGGCATATCCACGCCAACTGAAGCAAGACATTGCAGTTGCAGAGGGCCAAAACGTTGATGTGCTATTCACTCCCAGTCATGAGGAGATGTACCCCACTGGATTCTCCTCGACTGTTTCAGCAGGAGCCATTGCAGAGCACATGGAAGGTTTGCACCGCCCTGGCCATTTCGACGGCGTCGCGACGGTTGTAGTGAAACTTCTGAACGCAGTCTCCCCTGACGTCGCCTATTTCGGAGAAAAAGATTTTCAACAAGTCGCTGTCATACGTCAAGTTGTTCGAGATCTGAATCTTGCATGCAAGATAACAAGCGTTCCCACAGTCCG
>Ga0114978_10002373_pt1 | contig 15481 bp, 10 predicted proteins | sample S_140212_EF_Meta_FD_87027 | JGI IMG/M metagenome (GOLD analysis project Ga0114978, IMG submission 87027) | Freshwater microbial communities from Lake Simoncouche, Canada to study carbon cycling - S_140212_EF_MetaG | ecosystem: Environmental > Aquatic > Freshwater > Lake | place: Lake... | reverse complement strand
TCCTTGCGGATGACCTCGCCGTCGAAGCTGATCGTTCCGCCGCCGAACTCGGCGCGTTGGATGCAGACCAAATCCCAGTGGATCTCGCTGTTGTTGCGATTGTTCGTCTCTTCGTAGCATCGACCAGGAGTGAAATGGAAACTGCCGGCGATCTTCTCGTCGAACAGAATGTCCTTCATCGCGTGAGTGATGTGCGGGTTAAAGCCGATGGCGAACTCGCCGATGTAGCGCGCGCCTTCATCGGTGTCGAAGATTTCGTTGAGCTTGGCGTTGTCGCCCTGACAGGTGGCCTCGACGATCTTGCCGTTCTTGAAGACCAAGCGGATGTTCTCGAAGCTCTGGCCGTTGTAGACGGTGGGCGTGTTGTATTGCAGCACGCCGTTGACACTGTCGCGGACGGGCGCGGTGAAGCACTCGCCGTCGGGGATGTTCTTCTCGCCGCAGCAGGGAACGACGCCGATGTTCTTGATGGAAAATGTCAGATCGGTTTCGCCTGGTCCCTTGATGTGCACTTTGTCGGTCTTGCGCATGCGGTCCGCGAGTGGCGCGCAGGCAGCGTCCATTTTCGCGTAATCGACGCAGCAGACCTTGAAGTAGAAGTCTTCGAAATCCTCGGTCGGCTTGCCTGCCAACTGCGCCATCGACGCGCTCGGCCAACGCAGGACGCACCACTTGGTGTGGTTGACGCGCTGTTCGAAATGCACGGGCTTTGAGTAGAGGCGCGCGGCACGCTTCATCTGTTCACCGGGAACGATCGATTGCTCGCTCACATTGTGGCCGCCGCGGAGGCCGATGTAGGCCTGCATTTGCTTCATGCGATGGAGGTCGTTGTCGGCCCAAGTGGTCAGGCCCTTCTCCTCGTTGCGATAAAGCTCGGAGAGGATGCGCGCGGAACGCTCGGCGACATGCGCGTGCGCACCGACTGCGCGGACGGCGCGTATGAGCGCCACCGTCATCTCAACGGGAATGTCGAAGGCCTCGATGAGGACATGCTCGTCCTTCTGCAACTTGGTTGAGTGGCGGACGAGGAGGTCGGCGAGCTTCGTGTAGCGCGTGTCCATAGATTGGCGAGTTTAATGGAGAAGCCGCTGAACCGCAGCCACTGAGACATCGCGAACTGTCGGAAAAATCAGGTCGGCGTCGCTCTGGCGTTCAGCGGTGTGCCCCTTGGAGGTGATGGCGATGCAGCGCATTCCGGCAGCCTTCGCGGCGGTGATGCCCGCGGGCGCATCCTCGAAGACGACGCAGCGCGATGGGTCGACGCCGACCTTCGATGCCGCGAGGAGGAAGCACTCGGGGTCGGGCTTGCACCGCTTGACATCGCGACCAGTGACGATGGCATCGAACGCACCGACGAGTTCGAGGCCGTCGATCGCGCGCTGCACATTGAGCGGCGGGCCCGAGCTGCCGACGGCGGTTTTGAAGCCGATGCTGCGCAGCGCCTGCACGAGTTCGCGTGCGCCTTCCATGATCGGAAATCGCGCGCCGACAATCGCGCGGTAGGTGGCCTCTTTCTCATGATCGAGTTCTTCGATCTGATCGTGAGTGAGCGCGCCGCGACCAGCGCGAAGCCAGCATTCGCGCAGCAAATCCTCGTTTCTTCGGCCGAAATGCGAGTAGTAGTCGTGGACGGTGACCTCGACGCCATGGCTCGCGCTGATGCGCCGCCAAGCTTCGAAGTGGGCGTCATAGCTGTCGATGAGAGTGCCGTCGAGGTCGAAGATTGCTGCGTACATAAGTGAATCAATAAAGTGTTAGTTTGCGGCTGCGGCGGCGATGGCATCGGCGGCGCGGTCGATGTCGCTGCTCGTGACATCGAGATGAGTGACCATGCGCACCCGATGAGGCCCCATGCCGATTGCGGCGACGCCGTGTTGCGCGAGGCGCGCGCAGAAATCCTGCGCGGTACCGAGGCGTGCGTCGATGGCGAAGAAGACCATGTTGGTGGGAACGGTTTCGGGCGAGCCTTCGAGGGCGAGACCGCTGGTTTTTGCGATGATTCCTGCGAGTCGCCGTGCATTGGCGTGATCGTCGGCGAGGCGCGCGACATGGTGGTCGAGCGCGTGGATCGCGGCGGCTGCGAGCAGACCCGACTGGCGCATTGCACCGCCGAACATCTTGCGAAAGCGTCGCGCGCGGGCGATGAGCTTTGCACTACCAGCAAGAGCGCTGCCAACCGGTGCGCCGAGGCCTTTGGAGAAGCAGATGGAAACGCTGTCGACGCGCGCGGTGAAGGCCGTTGGCGCGACGCCGAGCGCGACGCATGCGTTCATCAGGCGCGCGCCGTCGATGTGCACATGAAGCCCACACTCGCGGCCAGTGCTGGCGACGGCTTCGAACTGCGCGATCGGCCAAATGGTGCCGCCGCCCTTGTTGTGGGTGTTCTCGATGACGAGCATGCGCGAGATCGGGTTGTGCTGGTCGCGGTTGCGAATCGCGGCGCGGACCTGCGCGGCATCGAAGAGCCCGCGCGGACCGTCCAGTGGCGAGATCATGCAGCCTGAGAGCGCGGCGGGGGCGCCGGTCTCGTAGTGAATGATGTGACTGTCCTTGTGGGCGATGATCTCGTCGCCATGCTCGCAAACCGATCGGATCGCCAGCTGATTCGCCATGGTTCCCGAGGGGACATAGAGCGCGGCTTCCTGGCCGAGCAGCGCGGCGACCTTGGCCTCGAGCGCCTGAACGGTGGGTTCGTCGCCGAGGACATCGTCTCCAAGCGGCGCCGCCATCATGGCTTCGCGCATGGCGGGGGTGGGACGGGTCACGGTGTCGCTGCGAAAGTCGATCATGGGCGCGCGATGGTACGGCCCGCGAAAGGGGAGCGGCGCCCGACCGCTTCTCGTGGGAGCAGCTGGCCGTTGCAGCGCGTGTCCGAGAATGCCGATGTACCACCCGTGACGCTCGTACTCGCCCACACCCTTGTTGCACTCGCGCTCGCTCAGGACACAGGTCTTACGCCGCGGCGGCTGGTGGCGCATTTTAACTTCGAGGAGAGCGCCGAATTCAATCCCGGAGTTCCGACCAACTGGAACCGCGAAAAACTCGGCTACCCGCAGTTCGGGCAGGTCGAGACCGCGGAGGGCATCGGCCGTGCCGGCAACGGGAAGGGCTACGCGGTCCGATTTCAACTGGATGGCGCGTCGATGGCGTTTACCCGCGATGTGCCGCTGGATCTTGAGCACGGCGCAGTCGCGCCTGGTTCCCATCTGATGCTTCGCGCTTGGACGCACACCGAAGGGCTGCGCCACGCGGCGGTGCGTTTGAGTGCGCGATTTCTCGATGCAAATGGCGATTCGATCGCGGGCGTCTATCCGTCGGAGTTGCTGCGCGCGGAGACGCAGTGGCGGATGCTCGAGGTCTACGCGCCGCCCACGCCTGCCAACGCGAAAGTGTTGCAAATCTGGCTCGAGGCAGTACAGCCCGAGGCACCTGCGGAGGTCGGCGGAGCGCTGAATGAAGCGCCTTTCACCGTTCCTTCGAAGGATATCCATGGTCGCGCCTACTTCGACGACATCGAGGTTTGGCAGATGCCATCGGTGAAGTTCGAGCCAGAGTCCCTCGGCATGGTTGCGGCGGGGGCGCGCGCGAAACTGCAGTTGCGTTGCGACGATCCCATGGTGCGCGAGTCGACGGTGGATGTTCGGGTGCGCGACGCGGGCAACGCCATCGTGTTTCAGAAGAAACTCGTGCTGCCTGCCGACCGCGAAATCACGCTTGAAGTGCCTGGATTAGCGACGGGCTGGTACGAGGCCGAGGCAAACTTCACCAACGGAAAAAACACGATTGCTCGGCGATTTGCTCGGATGGCGGTACTGACCGACGATCCGTTCGAACCTGAACAGCCGCCACGATTCGGCGCATCGTTGGTCCAACTCAATATGTCGATCGAGCCTGCGATCAGCCTTGCCCGCAGTGCGTTTGTCGTGTTGCCCGTGTGGAGCGAGTCGACGGAATTGCGCGATCCGAGCGCTGAAATCGAGTTTTTGCGTCCACTCGTCGGGCGATTGCTCGACATGCGCGTGGAGCCGATGTTCCGCCTGCGTGCGGTTCCCGCGCGCCTTGCCAGTGCTGAGCGCATCGATGGTTCCGACACCCTTGGGCTGTTCGGGCTAGACGAAACGCGCTGGCGACCCGCGCTCGAGCCTTGGCTGTTGGCGTTTGGCCAGCGGGTGGATCAATGGTTCATCGGCACGGATCCGGTAGACGCCGACCGCTCCGATCTCGCCACGCGCATGAGCGACATCGCGCGAACCATGGGTAGCGCCATCGCTGGCCCAGTCGTCACTTTGCCTTGGGCGCCCGAGGAATTGGTGCCTTCTGCCTTGGAGAGCACCATCGAGACTGGTCACCATGCCTTGGAGATCGTCGCCGACGCCGCGTGGCGCGAGAGTGGCGGTGAGGCGTACGACGGATTCGCCAAGGGCGAGCGCGCCATGGTGCGGATCGTGCCGCTTCCCGTGGGTTCGGTCAGCGAGCGCGACCGAGCGATCGATCTGGCGCTGCGGGCGATTGACGCATGGCGCGCGGGATTTGACACTGTTTCCATCGAGGTTCGCCAAGACGAAGCACCGCATGTGCCCGGCCCCGCGCTCGAACTTGCGGCGTGGCGGCAGATTTCAACTCGTTTGTGCGGACGGCGTTTTGTCGCGGAAATTCCGATCGCTGAAGGCGTGCGCGCCTTGCTTGCCAATGGCGCGCGCGGACCGGCTCTGCTGTTGTGGAACGAGGCGGGAGTCGAGGAAGTCGCGGTGGATGTTGATCTCGGCGCGCAGACCGTGCACACGACCGATCTCTGGGGCCGCTCCCGCGATGTGCCGCCGACAACGGGTGGACATCCGCTGCGCATTGGGCGAGAGCCGATGTTCATCGAGGGGCTCAGTGCAGAAATGTGCTTGCTTCGCAAGGGTTTTCGCGTCGATCCGATGTTTGCCGAAAGTCGCCGAGCGCCGCAGGAAGGCGCGCTGGTGCTAGCTAATCCATGGGACAAGCCGCTGAGTGGCACGCTGACAGTGCTCGGTCCTGATGCGTTGGGCATCACGCCCAAGACACATCGATTCAATATTCCCGCGGGCGAAGAGGCGCGCATGACCGTGAATTTCAGCGTGCCGCGCATCACCGAAGCTGGTCCGATTCCAGTGCGCGTCGAGGTAAGTGGAACAGCGGAAGCGCCGTTTCGCGCGACGATGGCGAGCACGCTTGAGATTGGATATCGCAAAGCGGTCGTCGAACCGTCCTGGCGACTTGCGCGCTCGATGAGCAGTGGGCAGATTGATCTCGTGCTCACGCTGAGGGTGACGAATGTGAGCGATGCGCCGATCGATGTCGAAGCGTTCGCTGGCGCCGAGGGATATTCGCGTGATCGCAAGCTGGTCAGCGCTCTTGCGCCCGGTGCAACGGCGGTCCGCGCATTTCACTTTGCCGATGGCGCGCGCAAATTGTCGGGACGAGACATCCGCACTGGCGTGCACGATGCGGAAGCCGACACTTATCTTCTGAAACGGGTTTCGATTCCGGCGCTCATGCCGCCGACGCAATCAGTGGCGGGCGCCGATTCATCGCGTTGAGCCTGGTTTTCACCAAATCGTCGGCATTGGCGGCTTGCCGTAGGCGCTCTCAAAGGTGAGGCGATCGATCTTCCAGCCGTCCGCTGTATTGCGAACGCGAATGATCCAACTCGTCGGCACGGCGCCGATTGAACGCGCGGTACTGGTTGAGCAGGAGAGTTCAACCTCGCCAGTCTTGTCGTCAATCGTGCGGAAGACGAGGCGGGTGATGCGGTTTGAGTCGATGCGGTTTTTGGCAGCAAGCGATGCGAGCGCCGACCGGATCGCTTCGATGGCGACGCCCGAGTTCTCACGGCGCCCGTAGTTCAGCACAGCGCTCGGGGTGAAGAGCTCGGCCGCCCGAAGGGTTTCCGCCTCCTCGGCCAGCATCACGAGCTCCTCGACGACGGCGCTCGCTTCCTCGCCGGCCGTGACGACGGCTCGACCGACAGCAAGGGCGGAAATCCCTAGTAACGCGGCGATTCCGGCGATCAACACTTCACGACCGCTGCCGCTCGAGCGCCCGCGCCAGGCGAAAAAACACGCGATCGCAACCAAGGCTACGGCAAGCGGGATGGGGTTCTCAAAAAGCCAGACAGTCATGGTCGTTGGATTCTCGCAGGAATTTCTGACTCAGCCTGAATGGGGTGGACGGGATCGCGCATTTTCTGCATGCGCTGCGAGGAGTCGGCCGATGCAAACCGTTGCGGCGGAGCCGCGTCCAACGGCCAGCCTGGGTCGGCTTCGTGCGGGCGCGCTTGCGCGTTTCGTGGTGCTCTGCACGATGGCTTCGATTCCGATCACACATCCATCCCTCAGCGCTTCGTCGGTGGGCGCGGGCGCGAACGCAAGCTCGATCGCAAGCTCGATCGCAAGCTCGATCAGCCCCGACGACTCAACCTCAGTTCTGCTCGAGCGTAATCTCGCAGCGCTTTCGGCTCGCAATACCGACATCGTTGAGGCAATTCGTGCGGCGAAGGCGCTGCCAATCGCGTCGGCGCTCGAGTGGGGTAGCGCAACCGATGGTTCGAGCGTGGCGAACTATGGCGGTCGCGCATTGGCGTCGCGTCATGCGCCGCGCGAGGAGGCGAACAACTTTGCGGACGCCGTTGATCTGCGCGAGAAGGCGGTCGTCGCGGTCCTCGGCTTTGGACTCGGCTACCACATTGCCCAACTCGGAGACCTGATCTGTCGCACGGGGTTGCTCGTGGTGCTTGAGCCGGACATCGCGCTGCTTCGCGCGGTGCTGTCCAAGATCGATTGGAGCGAGGCATTTCAGCGCACCAACATCCTGTTCTTCACCGGCGAAGAGCCGCTCGGCCGCTATTCAGAACGATTTGCTGGCTCAGACGGGATTCTGATTCAAGGCGTGCAGATCGTCGAGCATCCCGCCAGCCGCGCCCGCGTGGCGCCGGTCGCCAAGGATTTCGCCAAGAACCTCACGGAAACAGTGCGCGCTGCCCGCGTGACTGCCGCGACGGCATTGGCGCGCAGCGCGCAGACCATTCGCTCGATTCTCCGAAACGCACCGCTCTATGTCGGCGGCGAAGGTCTCGCTCCGCTCGCTGGAATCGCCAAGAATCGTCTGGGCATTGTGGTGAGTGCGGGTCCGAGTCTGCGGCGAAACCTGCATCTCCTGGCCAAGCCCGGCGTGCGCGACAATTGCGTGATCATCGCAACGCAGACGGTTCTGAAGCCGCTGCTCGCTGAGGGAATTCGACCGCACTTCGTTGCTGCGCTCGACTGGCACCAGATATCTCGGCGGTTTTACGAGGGCCTTCGCGAGCAGGATGTGGCGCAAACCACGCTCATTCTTGATCCGCAGGCCAATCCTGTCATTGCAGAGAGCTATCCCGGTCCAGTGCGCACAATTGCAGCGCCCCATCTCGACGCGCTGCTCGGGCCGCTCGCGCGCGAGAAGGCTGGTGACAAGGGACGCTTGCCGTCGGGCGCGACCGTCGCCCATCTTTGCTACCAAATTGCACGCTTTCTCGGCTGCAATCCTGTTGCGCTCATCGGTCAGGATCTCGGATTCACCGACGGCGTCTACTACGCGCGCGGTACGGCGATCGACGATGTGTGGGCTCCGGAACTCAACCCGTTCAACACCATCGAAAATCTCGAATGGACGCGGATCGTCCGTCACCGATCGCATCTGGTGAAGCGGCAGGATGTTCACGGAAAGTCGATTTTCAGCGACGCGCAAATGGAGACTTATCTCCAGCGATTCGAGTACTTCTTTCTGCAGGATGAACGACGAGGTCTCATCACCATCGACGCTACTGAGGGTGGCGTGCGTAAGGCGGGCACAGAAGTGCAGACGCTGGCGCAGGCGCTTTCAACCTACGCCACCGAGCCCATCGCCGAAATTCCGCTGGCGTCACGAGCGCGCGATGTTGAACGCATTGCGCGCGCGGCGAAGCGGCTAGGCGAGGTGCTGACCGATGTGCGGACGATCGGAACGGCTTCGAGGCGCACCGGTGACGCGATCGCGCAACTGGTCGGTGCCACAGCAAAATCACAGCGCGACGACAAACTTTGGAAGACGATCGAGACCGAGCGAACGAAGGTTGCCGAACGCCTCGACACGCTCCGACTCCTCGACGAATTCAGTCAGGTCGGCGTGCTAAAGCGCGCAAAGGCCGATCGGCGAATTGAGCACACTCGCGGCATTTCACCTGAGGAAAAGCAGGTTTTGCAGTTCGATCGCGATCTGGCCAATGTGCGGTGGTTGGAAGAGAGTTCGACCGAGTACGCCACGGTTCTCGAAGCCACGATTCATCGCCTCAATGGAAACGAAGTGGTGGAAGAGCCAGATGAAGCGGCGATTGCTGCCCGCGCCGACGGTGCGCTTGGTCGTGCGCTCGGCGAAGCGAGTGTCACGCGCGAGGTGCGCGCGGCATTTCTCGTGCCCGTTGATCCGTGGCATGGCGGCCTCGGCACGCCGCGAAGTCTCGGCGAATGTCTCGCAGGAAAGACCGTAATTCAATGGACACTCGAGCGACTCGGGCGGTCGCGTGAAGCAGCGTCGATCGTGTTGTTGGTGCCCGATGGGTTCGACATCGACTCGCTCATCGATCGCAGCGCGATTGGTTTGCCCATCGAAATTCATCGCTCGCAGGGGACGCCGTTTGGCCCGGAGCGTGCGGCGATTGCGGCGGCGCGTTTGTGGAGCGACAGTTCGTGGCGTGGCGGAATCGCAGGAACTACGGTGTATGACGAGGTTTTAGCACCTCGGGTGATGTACGAGGCGATGACGCGCTTGGGCGTGACCGCCGCCGTGGTGGTCGGACCAGACTGGCCGTTGGTTTGCGTGGTCGAGGACGATGGATGCGATGGGCTGATTCGCCGGCATCGCACGCAGCCTGAACTCATGCGCATCGTGTTTAACCAGTCGCCGCCTGGGCTCTGTGGATTGCTTGTCGATCGCTCGCTTATGTCGGAGCTCGCGCAGGGTGGTCGTCGTTCCTCGGTCGGATGGCTGCTCGCCTATGAGCCCACTCGGCCGCAGCAGGACCCGATCTCGAAGGACATCTGTGTTCAGATCGATCATGTCGTGCGACAATCGCTGGTGCGCGCGGTGTTCGATACGCCGCGCAACATGATCCGCATGCGTCGAGCGATCGAGCCCGGGCTGAGCGAGCGCGGTGGCGGCGTTGCTGGAATCGAGCCGCGTGCGGCCATCGATCTGCTTGAGCACCAGCTGTTCGACACCGTTCCCTACTTCACGCCGCAGCATCTGATGATTGAGCTCAACACGGGACGACAGGGTTCGGGCGCTTCGAGTCCGCATCGCATGGGATCGGTCCAACGAGCGGTGATGACGGAGCGGCGTTTCGCGCGTCTGGTTGAACAGGTCAGTGATAGCCGCGACTGCGTCATGACTTTCTGCGGCGCGGGCGATCCGCTCTTGCATCCCGATGTCGCGCGATTCGTGCGGATGGCCAAGGACGGCGGTGTCCGCGGCGTACATCTGCGCACGGAACTGCTGGCGGAACCTGCGCTGATTGAGCAGGTCATCGAAGCAGGCGCGGATGTGTTCAGCGTTGAGATCGATGCGGACTGCGGCGACACCTATCGGCGCATGCACGGAATTGATCGATACCGCGATGTGATCGCCAACATGGAACGCGTGCTCGGAATGCGACGCCATTTGTCGGGCGTGGGCGGTGCAGGCGTGTATGCGACTCCGTGGATTGTTCCGCGACTCCAGCGACGAGTGGAGAGCTACGAGGACATCGATGGTTTCTTCGACCGATGGCAACATCTGCTCGGGACGCCAGTGATTGAAGGGGCCGCGCCCTTCGATGCTTCGCCAGAGAATCCGCCTGATCCGCTTTCGAGCGCGCGCGCGCCGACGCGTTCGATGTGGCGTGAAATGTTGCGACGGATGCTGGTGCTTTCCGACGGAACCGTTCCAGTCTCTGAGCTCGATCTGCGTGGCGACCGCATCTTCACTCATGTCGATCGTGGACCGCTGCTGCAGGCTTGGCGCGATCTTGTCGCGCGCCGCAAGCAGATTCGCCGCGAGTTCGGCGAGGCCCATCAAGATCTCAGGACACGCATCCCATGACCACGCCGAACAACGCCAAGGCCAACGACCAAGTGCTCGCCGTCGTGATCGGTCGCGCGGGAAGCAAGGGACTTCCGCGCAAAAATGCGCTTGACATTGCTGGCGTGCCAATGATCGCGCACACGATTCGTTTCGCGCTGGCGTCCCGTCGTATCGAACGCGTGATTGTTTCGACCGATGGCGATGAGATCGCACGCATTGCGCGTTCAGAAGGCGTGGATGTTCATATGCGTCCCGAACAGTTGTCCAACGACAGTGCCACCGTCGACAGTGCAGTGCGCCATGCGGTCGACGCGAGCGCGTCGTCGGCGGGAATCATCGTGATTCTCTATGGCAATGTGCCGGTGCGCCCCGCGGACCTTGCCGATCGCGCCATCGCGCGCCTCGTTGAAACGGGCGCTGACAGCGTGCAAAGTTACTACCGAGTGGGGAAGACCCATCCGTTCTGGATGTCCCGTCTTGACGAGTCGGGAAAGGTGACGCAGTTTGTTGAGAACCGCATCTACCGCAGGCAAGAACTTCCGCCGCTCTTCATGCCCGATGGTGGCGTCATCGCTGTTCGACGCGCAAGTTTGTTCGATGTATGCGAAGGCGAGCCGCATAGATTTTTTGGCAGCGATCGGCGCGGAATTGAAACACGCGAGGGCGATGTGATTGACATCGATACCGCGTTGGACATGGCGGTTGCCGAGGCGATTCTTCTTGCACGCACGGAGGTACACGCATGAGCCAGTCGTCGATCAGGCTTGGTGGAAGAATCGTTGCAGCGGGCGCGGATCCGTTCATCATCGCCGAAATTGGCGTGAATCACGATGGAAGCATGGATCGTGCGCGCGAGCTTGTGCTCGCGGCGAAGGCGGCGGGAGCGGACGCTGCCAAGTTTCAGATGTTTGACGCGCAGATGCTGATGTCGCGTGACGCCGTGTTGGCCGCGTACCAACGCGAGCAAGGCGCGCGCGATCCACGCGAACTATTGAAGGGGCTGCAGTTGTCGCCGGGGCAACTCGGCGAACTCGCCGAGTTGTGCATCTCGATTGGCATCGCGCCGATGGTGACGGTGTTCTCGCTGCCGCTGTTTGAATTTGCGCGGACGCAGCGTTGGAGCGCGTTCAAGACCGCATCGCCCGACATCGTGAATTTGCCGCTGTTGCGCATGGCGGGCTCGATTGGAAAGCCGCTGGTTGTTTCGACGGGTGCGGCCAACCGGAGCGAGGTCGCGCAGGCGGCCCGTTGGCTTGCGCACCTCGGCGACCTTGCGTTCCTCCAGTGCACCAGCAGCTATCCAACGGCGCACGATTGCGCTGCGATCGGCGGTATGCATGAAATTCACGCGATCAGCGGACGAGCTGTCGGTTACAGCGATCACACTGCGACCACCGACACAGGAGCAATCGCCGTCGCTGCGGGCGCGTGCATCCTGGAAAAGCACCTGACCTACGACCGCGCGGCCAACGGCCCCGATCACGCCGCCAGCCTCGATTGCGTGCAGTTCGCCGAGTATGTGCGCCTCGCGCGCCGCGCTGGACGCATGGTGGGCACGAGCCGCAAGGAGTTGCAGGATGTGGAGCGCGATGTGCGGATGGTCAGCCGCCAATCGCTGGTGGCGGCGCGCGATATCGCGGCAGGGGCGTTCATTGGCCCCGCCGATCTCGCGATCAAGCGACCGGGAACAGGCATCTGCGCAAGTCGTTTCGATGAAATCGTCGGGCGGCGTGCGACGCGCGCGATCGAGGCGGATCGCGTGCTGCATGATTCCGATGTGCTGTTGCGCGAAGGCGCTCGCGAGGTCGTTCGGTGAGGCGCATCGCAGTCGTCACTGGAACGCGGGCGGAGTGGGGGCTGCTTCGTCCGGTTTGTGAGGCGATTGGTGCAGAGCGCGCGCTTTCACTGCATGTTGTTGCTGGCGGCGCGCACATGCTCGCGCCAGCGCGGACCATCGACGAGGTCCGCGCGTTCGCGCCTGGACTCAGCGAATTTTCGATGCAGGTTGCCGGCGAGGTTGGCCGCAGCGCCGATGCGCGGGCGCTCGGGCGTGGAATCGTCGCGCTTTCAGACATTTTTTCAACGCTCGCACCAGATGTCGTTGTCGTGCTCGGTGATCGCATCGAAGCGTTTGCGGCGGCGAGCGCAGCGGCGGTCGGCGGAATGCGCGTGGCGCACATTCATGGCGGCGATCGCGCGGAAGGCGTGGCTGACGAGTCGATGCGTCATGCGATCACCAAGCTTGCGCACATCCACTTTCCCGCTTCGGCCGAGAGCGCGCAACGCATTCTCGCACTCGGAGAACAGGCTGCCACTGTGCATTTCGTTGGTTCGCCTTCCATCGATGGTCTCGACGCGATCAGTCCCATCGACGACGAGCGCTACCGCGACCTTGGCTCACCAGAGTTTGTGTTTCTGATGCATCCGTGCGCGCGCGGCGACGAGATTGAGCACTCCGACGCCGCGGCGATTCTCGACGCAGCGACTGCGCGCGGTCGCGTGCTGGCGTTGTCGCCCAACAGTGATCCTGGTCGGGTGGGAATTGTCCGCGCCATTGCCGAGCGTTGCGATCGCCTGCGTATTGCCGAGCATCTTCCCCGTGCGCAATTCGTGGCGTTGCTCAAGCGTCCAGAGATTCGCGCGTTGGTTGGCAATTCAAGCGCGGGCATCATCGAAGCTTCGGCGCTGGGAACGCGCGTGATCGACATCGGTCGGCGTCAGCGTGGACGCGAGCGCGCAACGGCGGTGGTCGGATGCGCCGTCGCCGAACCAACTGCACTTGACGAGGCTTTCTCGGCACTTGATTTCGTCCCCGATCATGCGACCCACCCGTATGGTGATGGCGGCGCCAGTGCGCGCATTGCGCGACAACTCGCCGAATTCGACGAGTCGCGACATCCGTTGGCAAAGCTCAACGCCTTCTGATCAGCGCCGTCGGCACGGTTCCATCTGTGCAGGCAGGTCCAGATATCGCAGAGGTGATGATCGTGGAATTGCGCTGCCTTGCGTCTTCTGTGGGTGCCGCGTCAATCACGCCCACGATTTGTCCGATCAAACCCTCGGCTTTCCACCTTGCGGCAAGGATCGGAAGAGCATTTTCGCAGGAAGGAACTCGCAGGTGACCATGATGCAAGCTCAGTCATACGACGCACACATGCTGGTAGCGCATGCGGCCGTGAAACAGCTCAGCCACATTGCCACTTTGCCCGAGGTCACTCTGGGCATCATCGAGCTCGTGGAGAATCCGAACTCGAGCGCGCACGATCTGAATCAGTTGATTGGCCGGGATCCCGCGCTTTCGGCGCGCATTCTCAAGGTCGTCAACAGCGCGTTCTACGGTCTTCCACGACAAATCGGATCGATCAATCGCGCGATCTCGATGTTGGGCCTCAACGCCGTTAAGAACATTGCGATCGCCGCCAGTCTCGCCAAACTGTTTCGTGGCGGCGCGCTTTGCGACCGTTTCGATGCCAAGGAACTTTGGGATCACTCGATTGCCGTGGCAACCGCGGCGCGCTTGCTCGCCAAAGAAGCCCGCATGAGTTCGGGCGATGAAGCGTTTCTCGGCGGGCTTATGCATGACATCGGCATCATGGTTGCGCTGCAGTCCGACCGCGCCAAGTTGGTGCAGGTGTTCAGCGACATGCAGTTTGATGGCAACGGTAAACCGCTGATTGACTTCCGCATGGCGGAGCGCGCGGTTTACGGCGCCGACCACTGCCACTTCGGCGAGGCGCTTTGTGAGCAGTGGAAATTCCCGCGTTCGCTGGCACTCTCCTGTGGTCATCACCACGATCCGCTCTGTGCGCCCGCTGAATCGCGGCAGATTCCATGGCTTATCTTCGTCGCCGAGCGTCTGGCGACCGAGGGCGGTGGTTTCGCCATCGACATTCTTGATCGATCGATTCCGCGCGAAGCACTTGAATCATTGGGAATCGGCGCTCCGCAGCTCGATGCAGTGCGCTCGCAACTGGCTGAAAAGCTCGCCGAGGCTCAGGCCACTCTTTCGGTGTAAACGCTCGAGCTCCCGGCGCGCGCTCTGGCAAGACGTGCCTTGCCCGCGTAGGATCACGACATGGCCTCGTCGGTCCAAATCGATTTTTCCCGCCCGATCGCGCTCTTTCCGTTGCCGTCGGTGGTGGTCTATCCACACACCGCCGAGTGGATCGTTGCGTTTGAGCCGCGTTACCGCCAATTGGTCGAGGACTGCCTGCGTGCGCACGGCGATGGACCGCTGCTCGATGCGGCACCAATCGCGATGGCGACTTACGCGGGACGCTCATGGAGCGGCGAGCGCATTGGCGAGCCGCCGCTGCGCACGGCGGTGTGCGTGGCAAAGATCGTCGACCAGCGTTCTCTTCCCGATGGACGCCATCAGCTTCTCTTGCACGGATTTAGCCGCGCGCGCATCGATGTCATTGCGGAGCCCGAGGGCCGTCGGCTCTATCGGCTCGCACGACTTTCGCCGGTCGATCGCAAGAACGGTGCGCCACGCTGGATGCCCGGTCTCGAGGCCGAGATCTCGACGCTCGTTTCGCGGGGAAATTTGCTTCGCATGCAGCAACTTGATCCGGTGCGTGATTGGATTCGCAGGGGAAATGTTCCCACCGAGTTCATCGTCGAACAGTTGCTCATGATGCTTTCGCGCGGGGATGATGCGCGCTACCAGCTTCTTGCCGAGCCGAGCGGCCGAACCCGTGCGCGATTCGCGCTGAGTGAGTTGACTTATCTCGCGAACCTGCTCGATCGTGCGACAGAGCGTGCGGCTCCCGCGGGTCGCGGGATTTCAGCGAACTGAGCCTACGTTCGCCGCATCAATGGCGGCGTCCCAATCGACTAACTCCTTGGCGAACCGCTTGCGTAACGCGCTGGAATCGCCCTCGATCCGAATGTCGGTGACCGTTTCACCTTCGCTCATGTTGCGCATGACCTCAAGGCCTTCCACAACCACACCGAACACGCAGTACACGAGATTCCATCGATCCTGCTCCTTGACGGTGATGAAAATGCGGTTCGGCTTGGCGCGGCCATTCTTGTCGTCGGTGGTGTTGGACGCGCAGAGTCGGCCGCCTACATCGAACATGAGCTTGGGCGAGTATTCGTGGGGCACGGAGAAAAGCGGAATGCTGTCACCGAGTTGGCGCACCACGGGTGAGAAGTCCGTCCATGGGCGTCCGTTGAAGTAGCCACGCTCGACGAGATTGATGAAACTCATCGAGAGTCGCGGCGCTTCCTTGGTCGCGAGCCGGATGCGTACGACGCCGGAGGGCTGGTTGATCACCGCAAAAATTTCAGTCGCCACTGTGGGAACCGCCGCCGGTGTTTCTTTCGAATCGGCGCAAGCAGATCCAACCAAGGCGACGACGGAGAGGAGCAGCGCAAG
>Ga0114978_10002372_pt1 | contig 15487 bp, 22 predicted proteins | sample S_140212_EF_Meta_FD_87027 | JGI IMG/M metagenome (GOLD analysis project Ga0114978, IMG submission 87027) | Freshwater microbial communities from Lake Simoncouche, Canada to study carbon cycling - S_140212_EF_MetaG | ecosystem: Environmental > Aquatic > Freshwater > Lake | place: Lake... | reverse complement strand
GCGGCACAAGCAGTTGAAAGCATTCAAAGCGCAGTTGCAGAAGTAGTTGCACTTTCTCCAAGTGCTGACCACGCAGAAGCCGCTGACATTGTTGCTGACGTTATTACAGCACAAGTTGAATCAGAAGCAGTTGCTCATGAAGAAGTTGCTGACATCATTTCAGCCGCAGTTCAAGCAGTCGTCGCCGCAGACCCAGAGGTTGTAGTTGACCCGATTGCAATCACAGAAGCTATCATGCAAGCAGTGGCTGACATGCCAGCCCCGGCCGCCGAAGTAGCACAACAAGTTGCTGAAGCAGTTGCCGAAGTTATCGCTGCCGCAACAGGTGTTGAAGCTGTTGCTCCTGAAGTAGTTCAACAAGTTGTTGAAGCAGTTGCTATTCCTTCAAATTCAGCACTAGATGCTATTGAAGCACGTTTAGACGCCGCTGAAGCTAAAGTTGATACATTATTAGGAAAGTAATGACTAGCATTTAATGTTAGTTTTTAACCCTTTAAAACCGGGCACAAGATAGCGTGTCGCTGGATTTGCGTAACCAGTACTAAGGGCCCTAAAAAGGCTCTTTTTTTATTCTTTAAATCAACAATTCTGTTAGATACTGTTCAGCATAATGCAAGTTTGTCCTGGACAATTGACTATAAATATAATTATGAAAAAACTATTATTATTACTATCCGTACTAGTTACTTTTTGGGCAACACCGGCAACGGGACAAGCTCAAATGGCCAACTCAACAGTACCACTACCCACAGATATTGCCGCAATCAAGAAAGCTAATGTTCTTGTTGTGTCAATGACCAAAAAAGATGTTCCTCCTTTCTTCTCCGGAGAAGGGGACGCTATTCATGGTCTTGACGTTGAGATTGCTCGACGAATTGGTGTCCTACTCGGAGTTCCTGTGCAGTTCAGACGCGATGCAGAAAGCTTTGCCGAAGTTGTTGAACAGATCAGAGAAGGCAAAGCAGACATTGCAGTTAGTAAACTGTCAGTAACTGGTCCTCGACTACAAGTAGTTAGATTCAGTGATCCTTATGTTAAGCTAAGACAAAGTTTAATTGTTAATCGTCTATGGCTAAGTCAAAACAGTCAAGGTAAAGAAACATATCAAGTTATCCGTGACTTCAATGGCAAGATAAGTTTTATCAAGAATTCCAGCTACGACACATTTGCTCGTATTAACTTTCCTAACGCAACATTTATTCCAGAAGAAAAATGGGATGTGATTATTGATAATGTTACCAAGGGCACTATTGCTGCCGCTTACCGTGACGAATTTGAAATTAAGAAAATTGCTTTTGAAAAGCCAGATGCCGCAATTAGTACTAAAACAATTGCAATTAGTGACAGCGTGGACTATATTGCAGTAGCAGTAAATCCCAAATCAATTCAATTGTTAAGCATTGTTAATTACGTTATTAAGAATGAATATGCAAACATTGACACTAAAAAGTTAATGGATCGCTACAAAGCTGAAAAGAAATAAGGACATAACATGAAATCAATGATAATATTAACCATGACAGTATTTGCTACAGCGTGTGTGGCAGCATGGACACCTAGTGCTGATGAAATCAAATTAAGTGCCAAAGAAGATGCTAGAGAAATTGCATTATTTAAATTACTCACAAAATAAGGACTTAACATGACAACATCACATTTAAAAAGTTTCCTGACTAGTCCCTGGACTATTTTAGGATCAATTATCATTGGTATACTCTGTGGCGTATATGTCCCCGAGTTTAGTATGGGCCTTGACAGTATTGGTAGTATCTATATTAGTTTGCTGAAGGTAGTTGTACTACCATTTTTGTTAGCAACTATTCTAGTTGGTATCATTGGGCTATTACAAAAAGAAGGTAGTCAGGAATTAATTCGCAAAATTATTGTGGGCTTTGTTGGCAGTATGTTCTTGGCTGCTGTTATTGGTGTAGGAACTGTACTAGTAACAGGTACAGAAATGACTCCTGAGAAGAAAACAGAATTTGGTGTACTAGTCAACAACAAAGATACCGGAACTGAATTAAACATTACCCTTCACGAACCAATGTCAACGGCACCCGCAGTCAGTGCTGGTAAAATGGCAGAGAAGTTTATCCCAGAAAACATTTTCAACACTTTAAACAACGGTGAAAGCTTGAAGATTGTTATCTTCTGTTTGATATTTGGTGTTGCACTTGGACACTTACAAACAGAAGGACAGCGTATGTTGGTCGAAGTACTTAAAAGTGTTCAACAAGCCAGTATCAGCATCTTTAAGTTCCTAAACTACTTCCTACCCTTTGCGTTGTTGGCAATGATCAGCAGTCAAGTTGGTAAAGTTGGAGTTGGTATTTTCTTAACCATGTTTGACTTTGTATTCCAACAAGCAATTGGCGGATTCTTAGTTATTGCCGCAGGTACTGCTGTAATCTGGATGCGTTCAGGATTGAGCCTAATGACTGTAATCAAAGAAACTAAAGAGACGCTAATCGTTGCTGTTAGTTCACGTAGTAGTTTGGCTTGTATTCCATACGCACAAGAAGCCTTACATAAACTACATTTTGACAAAGGTGGAGTTGAACTAACGGTTCCACTAAGTTTCACTGTTAACCGTATTGGTAGCATTGTTTACTATGCTATTGCTACAGTATTCATTGCCAACATCTATGATGCTCCTCTAGGACTTACCGGTTTAGCAGTTGTATTGTTTGGTAGTATTCTTGCTGGTTTAGCATCAGCAGGTACAACAGGTATCTTAACAGTTGCTACTGTAGCAGTTGTTTGTGATTTGTTAAAACTACCAAGCGAAGCTGTATTGGTATTGTTGATAGCAGTTGATCCATTAATGGATATGATTCGCACAGCAAGTCATGTACACGGCAACGTAGCAGTCACAGCATTTGTATGCGACAAAGAGGTAACTGCTGGTGGACAAGCTTAAAGATTTCTTCTTAGGTTTACTTACCTACATAGGCGAGAGTCCATTTCGCCTATTCACTGTTGTCTTTCTCTGCCTATTTACTTTTTTAGGCTGGGTAGCCTACAGCGAAAAAGATAATTTCATGGCAAGTTATCGTGCCCAACAAGCCTTGCCCAAGATGAATGGCAAGTATGAAGAAGCGGTAAATTTTATACTAAAGAATACAGATGCAGAGCTTGTGGCTGTATTCCAAGTTAACACATTACTGAACACCAGAAAATTAGTATATCTAACTACACGAGGCTCAGGACATGACACAGTCCATGATGGAACCAATGTAGGGTTGCTTACTAAGAATCACAGCAACAACGAAGATGTAATTGGATTAATGTCAGGCAAAATTCCATGCGGTCCGTATCTAACACCACAAAGTTATATTGGATTTACTTATAAAAACTATGGAGTAACATACATGTGTCGCATAAGCGTGCCAGCAGACCCTGGATTGTTTATAGGACAAATAAGTGTAGGTTGGAAAGAGCAACCAACAGAAGTAGAGTTAGCACAGACTGTACTAATTGTTGCGTCAAGTTTACTGTTTGATAAAAAATGAGACTACCAGGAGTCATTGCTGGCATCATAGTCATACTAATAGTATTAATTTTAATATGGTAAAAAAACTTGGCATACTAGGAGGCATGGGACCGGCAGCGTCAGCAGAGTTTGTAACTAGATTAATCAGGCAGTCGCCGGCCACTTGCGACCAAGAACACATACCTTTTGTGTTGTGGAACGAGCCAAGAATTCCTGATCGTAGTACAAGTATACAGGCCGGCGACAATCGACCATTACTGTTGATGTTACAAGGTATACAGGCATTAAAAACACTAGGGTGTGACAGTATTGTTATACCCTGCAACTCTGCACATTTTTGGTACAACGACATGGTGAAAATGGGTGTGCCCATCTTACACATAGTAGACAGCATAGCCGACGAACTCCGTAATTTACATCTTGAAAACGCCACTATTGGCATCATGGGCACACAAGGCACAATAGAACATGGGTTATATCAAGAAAGACTAGAGCAACAGGGCTGGAGATGTATAGTTCCAGATCGTGCTGAAATGGACTTTTTTGTACAACCTGCCATTGACTTGATTAAATCAGGTAAAATTACAGAATCTCAGTTGTTGCTAATGAAAGTAATCCATAGCTTGATTGATCGTGGCGCACAAGCCGTGGTTCTAGGCTGTACCGAATTGCCTTTGAGCATTGACATCTCCATTGAACAAGGCATACCTATTATTAACAGCATAGATAGCCTTGTGCAGTCGGTAATTACTACACATTATTGCTTTAGCGCAAAGACTTAGTGACTTTGTTTATTTTGCCGCAGGCTTTCGGGGTGTTCGGGGTTTTGTAGGTGTTTTGACAGCAGCCGGTTTCTTTTCTGGTTGTTGTTTTTTAACAGTTGCTTTGGGTCTAACTGCTGGGGCAACCCCTTCAGATCCCACCGTCAATGGTGTTACAACCGGTGCTGGTATCTCTACCTTGTACGGTGCTTCAGTCTTTGCTTCCGCAACCGCGGGTTTGTCAAGTCCAAAAAGTTTTTTAATAAATGTAATCATTTGATTCTCCTATGTGTTATTTACTATGATCTTTTAAATATTGGTATTTTATTAGTACACTTGCAATGTCTTTAAACATTCTTTGTTGCCAATCAGTGTCCATTAAAACATTGTAATTGTGCTCAACTATCGACTGAATTTGATGTGTGACTAATTTAGGGTCAATTGACTTTAAATATTCCGCTTGTTGACATGCCATGTTAACACGAGTTTCTGTGTCATTGATACCGTCATAGCTTTCGTCTAAGACTTTGTTGAACGTTTTAAACCCAAGGCGTTTTAAATTTTTAAGGTAGTGTTTGCCAGCCGCTACAATAAACAGTCTACGTGCAAGTATTGGTTTAATTATTTTTTCTGTGAAAAAAGTCCATTCGTTTGCAGGCACAGTTTCTGCTACAAACGAAAAGTGTGTTTTATTATAAATGTCTACTGGTATAATTTGGCTCAAACTAACAATTTGATTGTTCACTACTACTTCTTGCACAGTAAATGGAATTTCCTGATCAGGTTTGGGTAATATTTCACTGGGCCAGACAAATTCAGACTGACTGTAGTTTCTAAGGTCAAGATCTTGGTTTGTTGGAAAATATGTAACAATATTTTTATCACGATCAATATTTTTAAACACTATGTCTCTATGTGACTTCTGTCTGCCCAATAACACATCAAAATAATGCGTTTTGTTGTTGGAATTTAGTTGTGCTAATATATTTGGATTACTAACATAGAAATCTTTGGTGCTCCAAAAGAAATAAGGACACAAATTTACTTGAGAGTAATTTAACTGAAAATTTAAACTGCCGCCCACAAAAAAGAACACACCAGGAGAATCAAATTCTTTGCACCAGTCAGATTCGACAAGTTCGGGCATAAAAATCAATACCATATGCCCAGTTTTACAAATGTGCGTGAGTTTTTCTTTGATCTCTTTGGAAAATTCCAAAATTTCAACCAAGGCTATCCGGTCGGGTGATTCTACCCATTCTTCTAAATTATCTGTGACAGTATAATCTCCAATTTTTAAGAATTTGGTTGCTTGGCTAAGCCACCAACGGGCTTGTTCCGTATCTACATAAATGCTGTACATAATAATATTTAACCAGTAAAGTAGTGGCATAGCAATTTATCCAAAAGAACCAAAAAAGCATAGAAAAATGTTGCGGCGCAACATTTTATCATATATAATATAGACTAGGGACGCTGGATAGGCCGGGTCCTAAATCGGAAACTCGCTTAATTAAAGGAGAACAATATGTTCACAGCAGACGCACTAATCGACACCGTTCAAACCGGTAAAAAAACTTTCGTTAATACATTCGTTCAAAACGAAACTGTCAAAGACTCAATGGTCAAGTTCATTGATGCTCAAGCAGACTACACCAAAAAAGCCGCCAAGGTTGGAATGGATACTTTTACTACAGTAGCACAAGAAATGGTAAAAACCAGCCAGGAAGCAATGAAATTTGATTACACCAAGTTTGGTGAAGGTGTTATGAAAGCTTACCAAAATACCACAGCCAAGAAGTAATTTGGCTATCGGTCTAGTTGACCAATAAATCCTGTTTGTGTATAATAGCTACATGAACAGGATTTTTCTTTTATCCATTTTATTAATTACAGGGTGTACATCTACCCGACCGCCTGTTGACGTTACACTCATCCCAGATGATTGTGCCAACCGACATGCTATAATCAGATGGCTAGAAACTCAGAGTACCCAAAATGATTCTGCAGAATTTCAACGACAAGTTCGTAGCCGTATTTGGCGCATCCGTTATATTTGTCAGCCTGTTTAGTGGCTGTGCCGCACAACCGCCGATGCATGCTATTGATTTGGAAAGCTTTCAAATTAATTGTCGTATTAAAGAACAGCAAATTAAATTTCTGCAGAGCATGCGTTCCGGAAGAGATGAACGTATGTCTGCCGGGATAGGAAATTTAACACAGCCCTGGAGCCGGTGGACAGACAATGAAGAACACTATCAGCGACAAAGTATTCACAGTGGTCGCACAAATTGGTTGATTAATCAACATCTACTGCACTTGACAAGAGATTGTTCATGAAAAAAACATTAATACTTTTGCTAATACCAGTATCTGTTGGTGCCCAGGAATGTGTGCTACAAGATCGTACAGTGACCAGAACCTCAGCCGTTATTGAAGAACGTAGCCAGATCCGGAGAGATGTGGTTGCCACTGCTTCTGGTAAAAAGTGTATGGTTGACTTCAGAGCCAGAGTTGGGGTAAATTGGCATACTGCATTTGGTGAGTACAATTGGTCCGGTGACCGACCCGAAAATGAAGCCTGTGCCATTGCAGTTTCTAGAGCCGACGATTCGGTTAGAGAACGTGTGGGCAAAAATCAAACTACCAGTGAAAAGGTTCTAGTCTGCAAGGACCAACCAAAATTGTCTATTCTGTCCAGTACACAAGTTGGCACCGTTGGTGATGTTGGGCAATTTAGGCCACACCCAGAATACCCAAACCGTTTTTACCACAACGGTACCGAATGTAAGTGGTTTGTGGAATCCAATTTTGTTGCTCGCGACATTCGAACATATCAGGGTGTTATTTGCCAAATCCGAGAAGGAAAATGGGTAGTTACGGACAAATTTTGACTTGACTGGATATTGCATTTTATGTACAATTGTGCTATGTTAATTAATGCCAGGAGGCTATAATGAAGATGTTTGTTATTGGAACCATTTTTGGTCTAATACTTGCTACTGTTGGATTCAGCGGTATTGCTCGTATGATCGACAAGGGAGTGGACACGGTTAAAACTCAAAGTCAGGAGATGGCAAAGTGAAAAAAGCAGTTATTATTTTACTTGTCTCGATGCTCACAGCCTGTGGAACCATGGGCGGTATGGTAGGTGGTGCCGGCGAAGATCTTAAAAAAGCCGGCGATTGGATTAAAACTCGTTAAGGAAAATCATGAAAAAACTTATTTTATTGGCACCCATTGTAGCTATTTTGGCGGCATGTAGTTCGGCTCCAAAAGACCCCTATGAACGCAGGGCCTATGATGATGAACAGCGGAGAGAAAAAGCGGCCGAGCTGGCTGTTGACAAAGCACCAAAATGGATGACTGATTTACCAGTTTCCAAGTCTGCTGTATATCAGAATGGTACGGCTGTAAGCCCGGATTACAGCATGGCAGTCACCAAGGCTAAAACTATTGCATTTGGTAAAATTTGTATGAGTGCAGGCGGCCGTGTAAATCAGCAAAGTAAGATTTACCGAACAGACACTGAGAATGCTAGCACTGAGTTTAGCGAACTGGCAATTAAAACTTATTGCCCGGGTGTTGATATTTCGGGTGTAGAAGTTGCCGCTGAAGGCATTAAAGTTATTCCAGAAAATGGGCGTTTTAGAGCCTATGTCTTAATTGCATTACCGGTTGGGGAAGCAAATGGAATCCAGAAAGTGACAGATGCTCGTAACCAGCGCAGACTAGCAGAAACTCGCAGTCGTGAAAGCTTTAAAGAAATGGAACGAGCAGAAACTCGAAAGCCCGAGTAAGTTCACCATAAGTACTAGGGTTAGCTAAAAGTGTGTTATACTATACTTTTAGCTAGCCCTTTTCTTTTGAGCGAGATTACATGACACAAATTAAAGATGATGAAGATTACATTAGTCCAGGACAAAGCTTACTCGAAGCTGGTATGTATGCCTTTATGGGCCCAGTTGACACCGAAAGCGTTAAGCCAGTAGTTGAGTGGATTCTTCATGCCAACTACGTTGTTAAGAAAAAGAAAAAAGAATTGCTATTAATGATTTGTAGCGAGGGCGGAGAAGTTGAATCTGCTTTTGCCTTGATTGATGTTATGCAAAGTAGCAATATCCCAATCAAAACAGTTGGGCTAGGACAAATTTCTTCAGCAGGTTTATTGATCTTTTTGGCTGGCACCCCCGGACGTAGACTTCTAACCCCAAATACTAGTATTCTGAGTCATCAGTTTAGCTGGGGATCCGAAGGTAAAGCGCATGAATTATTTGCCACAATTAAAGAATTTGAGTTGTGTCAGAAACGCATGGTTAATCTTTATAAGCAGGCAACTGGACTTGATGAAGAAAAACTCAAGCAATGTTTGTTACCGCCACACGATGTTTGGCTCAGTGCAGAAGAAGCACTTGCGTTTGGTATCTGCGATAGTATTAGCCGGCTAGCACGTTAACGTCCACCGGTGCGGCGCTTACGACCCAATGCTTGATCAGGATGCTTTGGAGTGCCGACATCACCAGCCGCTTTAATATTACTGCGTGGCGGAATATAGTCTACTAGTTCACCAGCCTTGCTTGGCCCAGGTACATTAGTAGTAGCTGATTTTTCTATGTTGGGTTCTACTCTAGGTTCTTTGTTAATATTAAACACTAGCTTACCCCCTGAACTTGAAGTACTTGAATAACTCTTTTGTGCCTCCAATGTTACTTCGGTAAACAACTTGCTGGGCCATACCGTGGTAAACCCAGTGATAATAAATTCTTCTTTGCCTTTTTTAGCTTCAGTGTACATTTGAACAAACGCTGAGTTGTTGAGGATATCGGCTCCGGCTTCACTGAAATTTGTTTTTAAATTAATTTCGTTGCAAACTTTGTAGGCAATACTAGACACCATGTGATTTAACGGAACAATCTTGGATGGATCATCTGCTTTACGCTCTTTGTAAATTGTTTTAAGGTTGTCAGTGAGGTCAGTGTCGTCAATGTTAAATCCTTTTACACCAGCATACTGTTTTAAAGTCATTACTTGTTGCGCTTCACTTTGATCAATCATGCCAAGTTGTATGGCAAGATTTAGTGGCCCTGAGTCATGGTTGCCTTTGTTAATAGTTTCTAATATATCAATGACATCAGCGTATTGCTTAGTAATCTGTGTCATTCCGGCTGCTTCAAGTTCACGCACACTCTTAAGTAAGTTGACACTAGATGCCATTGCACCTTTTGCGCCTTTGCTAGATAGCTTAATCTGTTTGCCATTTGGAGACACTAATAAACTATCATAGAGTTCTCCGCCTACACCTTCATTGAATGACACAACACAATCACTGTAGTCGCCACCCAGGAATAGTTCAGCGGCCTTACCAGCATTACCCTTAACTGGCATACTGTTCATTAGTGCAATGGGCTGTAGCATTTCACAGAAATAATCTCGGAATGCTCCAAAGTCCATGTTACCAGCAGGAACTACAATTGGAAACTGCGTGGACTTGTTAAAAATTGCTGCCGCCTGATACTCAGTGCTGTTTGCACCAAACTTGGTTCGTATTTGTTCTAGTATACTGGCCGCGGTTTGACTTTTAAAATTAGTTAACACATCACTGGGCTTGTATCCAACTTTTTCTTTGCTGCCTCTTGCACTAACCTGATTAAATCCACCAGGAATATCTACTGTTTGAAAAAAGGTATTTTGAGTGCGTACTGCGTTAATGTCCGAGGCAAACTTGGCAAGATATCTACGACCAACAGCAGTATCAAATTGTGCAATTGCAAATGCCAGTGTACGTGCAGACGGTTGATTAATTTTTTCAATTGGGTGCTTGATTGATCGTTGTACTTGATCAAACGCCGCAATCATATCTTCGTAGCTGGGATATTTTCCTGGATCTGGGTAAAATTGCATGCCTTGAAAAACAATTTTGTCCTGATCATCAGTAGATCCGGTACGTATAAACTCATCGCCGGGATTCCTGGCACTAAGACCACGTGCTTCAAACAGAAGGTTATCTAACATATTAATTAAGTCGCGCATCCTATATTTACCAAGATAAGTATCCATAACATGATTACTATTCCAGTACGAGTATGCGGCGACAGTTGGGTGAACCCAGACGAAGTTAACACACTATTAAAAAACTCAAATATAACTCAATTTGTGGTATTAGATTTCCAAGCTGAGGGACCTAGTCTGTATGCACTGGGCATTGTTGACTGTATAGAAGCGTGTTGTCGGGCCACCGGAAGAAATCCAAATACTATCAGTTTGACTAATATTTCAAATCAAGTTGAAGAGTTACCATACAAAAACTTAAATCTACATAGGCGCAGTCATTTTTTTAACATGAGTAAGAACTATTGGATCAATGACTTGGTAAGTAATTCACATGAATTTAAATTTGGATTTTTTCTAGGACGGAGAACAATAGCCAGAGCTAAAATACTCTACGATTTATGGCACAGTAATCAATCACAGGCGTTACTAAGTTGCATGAAAACTCCTGTCCCTTTGCCCTGGACACTAACAACAAATATATTTGATGCTGAATCAGTCAGCAGTTGGGTAGACAACATTGAAGAATTTACAGCTTGGTGGAACCAGTGCCCAGTAAATAGTATTGACAATCATCATGTACAAGATCAGTATGTACAAAATCCTGTTACCAACAGAGACATACTTGCACATTATCATAGATTTGACATCGAGCTAGTGGCCGAATCATACACGTTGGGAAATACATTTTTTCCTACGGAAAAAACAGTAAGGCCTATTATGTCTGCTAAACCATTTATCGTATACGGTCCAAAATTATTTCTTCAACGTTTAAAAAATATGGGATTTAAAACCTACAGTGATTTCTGGAACGAAGACTATGATTACCTCGAAGGACCTGCAAGATGGCAAGCAATAAAAAATCTGCTAAAAACTGTACAGTATACAGAAGAGTTACAAACGGTTGCCACCTACAATAGGTCTTACCTTGCTGGATTAATTAAACAATGATTATAAAAACATTTGACAACGGGTGGGGACCTGAATACCCAGCAAAACAATTTGAACAATTACTAGTTTCAGGATTGCTTAAAGATATTGTCAATGATGAAGTTAAAACAGTGATGATTAATAGTGTTTGGTACACCAACGACTATCATCAAAAGGTATTAACGTATCTCAACAACTCCGGTGCCCAACGTATTATATTGGTTGCAATGATAGATGCATCAATACCTCAGCCCGAATGGTATAATGGAATTGAGGTAGTAACTGCTGGTTATTATCCGGGTAAATACGAGTTAGACTACTGGGCACTTTTAGCAGATAAATATTTTTCCAAGCCCCTTGACTTATTTCCGGCTGAAACAATTGACGTTGCTTATATGTGTTTAAATAGAAAACCACATTGGCACAGACAACGTTTTTATCAACATCTCAATGCATTAGACTTGCTGGATCATGGACTAGTGAGCATGGGAGCCGAGTCAGGACCGGCAGTGAGAACAATTGTTGATGATGGACAACACGATGACCTAGCACCCAATGCTGATTCATTGCATTACGGAATACCCAATGATTTGGTCACACTAGGAAACTTACAAAATTGGCAACGATGCTTTGTTAATGTAGTAACAGAAACAGTATTTGATATTAACCAATCATACTTTGTCAGCGAAAAAATCTACAAACCAATTATTGGGTTCAAACCTTTTTTTGTATTTGCAGTTGACGGTGCTACACAATGGCTAACGCAGAAAGGATTTGAAACGTATGTTACTGACTTTAAAGACATTACAGATCTTAATCCTGCTGTGCCCGAACAATTACCTCAGGTGATACAAGCAATTTGCCAACAGTCAAAAACTTATTGGCAAAAGAAATATGTTGATCTTAAAGAAAAGATACGTTATAATAGAAATCAATTTGATGTATATGTACAACAACAATGGAATAAAATAAATTGAATATTAACCAGCAAACTTTTTGTATTAGTCCCTGGACTGAAGTTAGGATCAACTCTGACGGCACAATGAATTTTTGTCATTTTGCTGATCGAACTGACTTGCCAAGTAATGAGCATGTTAATTCAATGACAGTAGATGAGTATTTTTTAAACTCAGAATCTGCTCAATCGGCAAGAAAAAACATACTTAACGGAGACTCTGTTGCTCGATGCCATCGTTGTTACAAAGAAGATCAGCACAGTGACGTAACATTTCGTAGTCGTAGAAATCTACAGGCTGCTATATTTCCGGGGCAGGATTTCCAACAAAGCGTAGAAGAAAGCCCTGTTTGGAAAATTATCAATGCTGATAAATCTAGTCCAAGATTTTATCATATTAGTTTTAGTAATATTTGCAATATGGCCTGCGTAATGTGTGATGGATTTAACAGCACACTTTTGGCCGCCGATTTGAATAAAATTGGATTGAGAGATTCTAGTATTCCAATCAAACACGACTGGACTGACACACCAACCTGGGGCAAATTCTGTGATCATTTGTTAAACAATAATGATATTATTTGTTTGCATATTATGGGCGGCGAGCCGTTGTACCACAAACGATTTAGAGATTTAATAACGTTTTTATGCAATAACAACCATACCAATTTCCATCTTACTTTTGTAACCAATGGAACTATCTATGACCCAGGATTAATGTTACAATTAGAAAAATTTAAGTCTGTACAAATTGAAATCAGCATTGAGAATCTAGACATTAGCAATGATTATATTCGATATCCAGGAAAGACCAGCAAGATTGTTGATATCATTAAACAATATCTAGCTCACAACAATGAAAAATTTAGCACAGTATTACGCACAGTTCCACAACTGCTGAGTCTTATGCACTACGATAAGCTATTGGATTTCTGTTTAGAAAATTCTGTTATTGTTGATAGTAATGTGTTACACCGTCCTGAGTTTTTTAGACCCTGCTACCTCTCGACTGTGGCCAAGGAAGTAATTAAATCAAGACTGTCGAGATTTATTCTCAAAGACAGAGATCAACTACACGACATTAATCTTAGAAATCAATCAAGGGTTGCAGAATCAATCTCCTATCATGCACAAATGATTATAGGGTTATTAGACCAAGTTGGGACTGACACAGAAACTGTTAGACAATCATTAACTGACTACTGTGCTAGGTTTGATCGATTGCGAGAACAAGACTTGCGTGAGTTTGTTCCAGAGCTAGCGGAATTTTTAGATGAGTACAGTTATGCAAAAAAACGATATCAAGATTAATCTTTCGGTCAGTACAAGAATGGTAACAACTGTTCCTGAATATACTATCAAGCTTGATGATCATGTGTTATGGACCGTTACAGATCCTCAGAGCCAGGATTTTCTGATTGTGCAGTCGGTGCACCCTGGACAGCATAGATTAAGCATTGAGTTTTTTAATAAAAATTATAAAGAAATACAGCCGCCAGAACTAGACATGGCAGTGATTATCAATTCTGTTAGATTTCAAAATATCAAATCAGATTTCAAAGTTTATTCAAAGTATCAGCCAACATATCCTGACAATTGGATAGGAAATAAAGACAAGATTGTACATGCCAATTACCTGGGTTGGAATGGCATTTGGTATATAGACTTTGAAACGCCAATTTATCCGTGGATACATCAGCGTCTTAATCTAGGTTGGTTGTTATAACTTAAAACCAGCCAACAAAGTCATCAGCAATAATGGGATGAACGTCCCAACCATCACGCTTCCAACGAAGCAACATTATCAGTGTGTCCAAGCAGTTCATGATTACTTCCAATAATGGTATCTGCCAGCAGAACTCTGACGATATGCATGGATTATCTCTGCCCAAGCAATTAGGCCTTCGTAAATTGTTGTAATAATTTTCATAGATAATATTCCTTTTGGGAGTTGTATTGTCGGATGTAGTTTTCCAACTGTGCGGCATCGGTGATGCCTTTAGAACTTAGATAAGCATCCAATCGGCTTTGATAACTGCTACCTGGAAACATTTCAGCCAGGCGTTCCAAAATTCCTAACATAAAGTCAGATAAAGTTTTCATTGTGTGTTTTCCTTTTTAATATAGAAACTCGTGGTTTCTACTGAGTATTTATGTTGCGTTGCAACATCTCTAATGGTTTCTACTGAGTAGTTAAAAATTAACCATTAAGCACTAAGTTAATGGCTAAAATGCCCAAGAATCGTACTCAACTAGCTCTTATCTCAAGGATATCTTTAAATAATTCTGCAGGTTAAACAATCTGCTTTTATAAGGAGTCTATATTATGGACAAAGCGTTTGGAATGGTCAGTGCCTTCTTAGGCCAAATTGTTGACCTTGGTGTTAAGTTAATCGCCGTTGGCGTTGTACTTCAAATTTTATTTGGAGCCGCCGTGCCCTTCTTGGGTATCGACGTTGTTGGTAGCATTGTTAAACTGGTCTCTGCCCTAGGCAGTCAAGGACTAGTTGGCTTGGTATCAATTGGTGTGATATATTGGGCATTTAACAAGAAGTAAAATAGACTTTAATATCACTAAAAAGCCACCCTAGGGTGGCTTTTATGTTTGCTCATGAAACTGTTTATGTTTCATAAGGGCTAGGTTTCTAGCCAACCATAATCTAAATTTGACGTAATCAGAAAGTTCTTCGTCGTGTATTATTTTACCAAACTCGGAAGCTCGCCGATTACGCCCAAATGTGACTTCGTCGTTTATCTCAAAGTCATCATCTTCTTCAAGATTATTTGGATGCTGGTGCGGCGGCTTTGGCGTCTGCTTTAGGTGCGTCCTTCTTAGCAGGCTCACTTTTTGCAGGCGTTGCTGGCGCAGGTGCTGTAACAGCAGGCTTGGCTTCTACTTTCTTTTCTTCTTTCTTAGCAGGTTCTGCGGCAAAAGCGGTAACAGCAAATGCTGAAGCAATAAGAGTTGCGATTAATTTCATGATAATTTCCTTTAAGGTTAATATACAGAATTATCTCTGTATACTATAATAACGCCATTGCTTACAAGATCGTTGACACAAAATGGGTAAATTTCATTGAATTTTTGTTGTTTTTTTACAACAAATTTTGGTTGACTAATAATACCCAATTTGCTATAATAATAACATGAAATTAGATACTAACGAAATACTACAGTGGGCAGGAGCCCTGTTTATTGTTGCAGGCCACAGCTTAAACGCTGTTGGACCCAGTGCCTATCCTTACAATATCCTTACATTTTTTGTGGGTACTATGCTGTTTCTAGCATGGACTGTGCGT
>Ga0114978_10002371_pt1 | contig 15490 bp, 9 predicted proteins | sample S_140212_EF_Meta_FD_87027 | JGI IMG/M metagenome (GOLD analysis project Ga0114978, IMG submission 87027) | Freshwater microbial communities from Lake Simoncouche, Canada to study carbon cycling - S_140212_EF_MetaG | ecosystem: Environmental > Aquatic > Freshwater > Lake | place: Lake... | reverse complement strand
TGCAAACGCGGCCTTCAGCTTCGCCAACGCAGGCGCCACCGCAGCAAGGCCGCCGATCGAGGCGAGGTCGAGTTTGGTCTTGATGATCGCGTAACGAGGGAGTTCGTCGACGATCTGCGAGAGAGGTCGGTTGCGTGAGGCGATCAGGTCGAGCACCAACGCCATCGCCGAGAGCGAATCGCGCACCCAGCAGACCTCGGGCACGATCACGCCGCCGTTGCCTTCGCCGCCGAGCAGGCCCTTGGACGGCTTGAGCGCTGCGACAACATTTGCTTCGCCGACGGCAGTTCGCAGCACCTTTGCGCCAGGAAAGCGCGCGGCGATGTCGTCGATCATGCGCGAGGTCGACATGTTTGCCGCCAGCGTGAACGGCCCGCGCAGTTCGAGCATGCGCAGCGCCGCTAGCACCAGCGTGTACTCCTCGCCGATGTAGCGGCCATTCTCGTCGACGATCGCCAGGCGGTCGGCGTCGGGATCCTGGGCAAAACCGCAGACCGCACCCCGTCCCGCCGCGCGGGCCTCGCGCACGGTCTTGGCGAGTTCGGTGAGATTCTCCGCCGTCGGCTCGGGGGTGTGTCCGAAGATGCCCGTCATCTCGCCGAAGATGTGCGTGACTTCGCAGCCGAGCGCCTCGAGCATCATGCGCCCGCCCTCGCAGCCGGAAGCGTTGACGCTGTCAAGAACCACATGAAGTTTGCCAGCGCGAATGCGATCCGCCGCGCCCGTCGCTTCGAGCACGCGCTGCACATGGCGTTTGGCTGCGCTTGCGTCAGTGGTAATCGAGCCGATTTCCAGCGGTTGAACGAACGAAATGTTTGCGGCCTTGAACCGGGCGATGATCGCCTCCGCTACTGGCGGCGGCGGCGCGAGGCCGTCGCCGTCGAGGCATTTGAGGCCGTTCCACTCGATGGGGTTGTGGCTTGCGGTCACCGTCATGCCGCCGTCGCAGCCGAGGGCCGTGATCATCAGGCCCACCGTGGGAGTCATCGCCACGCCAATGTCGATCACATCGCAGCCAACCGACGCGAGCGCACCTTGCACAGCCCGCGCCAGCGCTTCGCCGCCGTAGCGCCCGTCGCGCGCGACGATGAGCTTTGGTCGCCGACCGCGCACCACCGTGCAAATGTGCGAGCCAAACGCGCCCGCAAAGGTTGCGCCAACCACCGGAGTCATCGTGCGACCCACGATGCCGCGGGCGCCGGAGACGGAGAGCATGAGAGGTACGATGTCGGAAGCAGGGGCGGACATGAGGGTCGCGAGTGTACGGCGGGAAACGGTGCCTGAGATTGGGGGTTCTCCTCGATACACTCGCCCGACCCAATGTCATCCGCTCCAAATCCAGCCCCATTTTCCCTTGAGGTCGAAGTCGAATTCGCCGCCGCGCATGCGATCGTCTTGATGGGCGAGCGCGAGCGTCTGCACGGGCACAATTGGCGGGTCGTCGTTTCGGTTGCGGGCGACCGCCTCGATGGCGAGGAACTTCTCTGCGACTTTCACGCCATCGAGCGCATGCTCGGCGCGATCGTTGCGCCGTTTCGTGATGGCAACCTCAATGAAACCGCGCCGTTCGACCGCGTCAATCCGACGGCCGAAGCAGTGGCGCGTTACGTCGGCGCCGAACTGGCCGCCGCGTTGATCCGCACCACACCGACCGTCCACCTTGAATGGGTGCGCGTGACTGAAGCGCCGCGCTGCACCGCAGTCGTGCGGCTTGCGCGCGCCCAACGGCAACAATCATGAGCGAACTCATCCGACCTATGAACGAGAAGCGCCCGACCCCGCCCAACGAAATCGTCCCCATCGGACCAGACGATCCCGCGCGCTTTCTCAATCGCGACTTGCAGTGGCTCGAGTTCAACAATCGCGTTCTCGCGCAGGCGCTCGACTCGCGCAATCCGCTGCTTGAACGCGTGCGCTTTCTCGCCATCTTCGGCTCAAACCTCGACGAGTTTTTTATGAAGCGCGTCGGCGGATTGCGTCGGCAGATTGACGCTGGCGTTGGAAGCCCGCCGTGGGAGCCGCTCTCGCCGCAGGAGCAACTTGTTCTGATCCGCGAGCGCGTGCTTCAACAAACCTCGCTCGCCACCCGCACCTTTCGCGAGTTGCTGCTGCCTCAGCTCAAGCGCGAATCGATCGACCTTCTGCGCTGGCACGAACTCTCCGACGCCGAGCGCGTCGATGCTGAACGCTGGTATCGCCGCAACATCTTTCCGATTCTCACGCCGCTTGCCGTCGACCCCGGACACCGCTTTCCCTTCATCTCCAATATGTCGGTGTCGCTGGGAGTGTTGCTGCGCCGACCTGGTGAGAGCGAAGCGCTCTTCGCGCGCGTGAAAGTGCCCGAGCTCGGCGGAAAGCTTTTCCGTTTCGGCTCGACCCGCCGCTTCATCTCGTTGCAGGACATCATCGCCAACAACCTCGACGACTTGTTTCCTGGCATGGAAATCCTCGAGGTTCTGCCCTTCCGCGTTACCCGCAACGCTGAAACCGAGCGTGACAACGAGGACGCCGAGGACTTGCTCGAGCAGATTCAGCAGCAGTTGCGCGAGCGGCGCTTTGCCCGCGTGGTGCGGCTCGAGGTCGGTGCGCGGCCCAACGATCGCATCATGCGTTTTCTCGAAGAGGAACTGCAACTCGGCGAAGACGACCTCTACGAAACCGACGGCACGCTCGACTGGGGCGCCGTCAACGAGATCGCCGATCTCGATGTTGCAGAAATGCGCTGGCCGAAGTGGACGCCGGTGGCGCCGTTTGGTCTTGAGGACGACAACTCCGACATCTTCGCGCTGATCCGCGAGGGCGACATCGTCGTTCATCATCCCTACGAGAGCTTCGATCACTCGGTCGAGCGCTTCATCGAAGCCGCCGCCGCCGACCCGAAGGTCCTTGCGATTAAGCAGGCGCTTTACCGCACCAGCGGCGATTCGCCGTTCATTCCGTCGCTCATTCGCGCGGCCGAAAGCGGCAAGCAGGTGGCGGTGCTCGTCGAGTTGCGCGCGCGTTTCGACGAAGCGCGCAACATTCTTTGGGCGCGCAAACTCGAGGACGCCGGCGTGCATGTGGCGTACGGCGTCGTTGGCTACAAGACCCACACCAAGGTCGCGCTCGTTGTTCGCCAGGAGCAGGGCGGCATTCGTTCTTACGCCCACATCGGCACGGGAAACTACAACTCCAAAACCGCGCGGCTCTACGAGGACATTGGACTTCTCACTTGCGATGCAGCGATTACTGAGGACCTCATCGGCCTCTTCAACTACATGACCGGCCGCAGCCGCCAGACCGAGTATCAGAAGTTGCTCGTTGCGCCCGTTGCCATGAAGCGCCGTTTCATCGAGTTCATTGATCGCGAGGCCGAGATCTCCCGCGCGGGCAAACCCGGTCGAATCATCGTCAAGATGAACCAACTCGAGGATCGCAGCGTGACGGACGCGCTCTACAACGCGTCGATGGCCGGAGTTGAAATCGACCTGATTGTGCGAGGATTCTGCTGTATTCGTCCGGGCGTGCCTGGCCTCAGCGAGAACATTCGCGTGAGCTCGACCATTGGCCGCTTTCTTGAGCACAGCCGCATTTTCTGGTTCGGCAACGGTCAGGCCGATCCACTCGACGGCGATTTCTACATCGGAAGCGCCGACTGGATGTACCGCAACCTCAACACCCGCGTCGAGTGCGCCGCGCCCATCGAGGCACGCCGCCATCGCGAGCGCCTGTGGGAAGTGCTGCAGTTCCATCTGACCGATCTTCGCCAGCGATGGGAGATGATGTCCGACGGAAGTTACGCGCTTTGCCATGCGCCGCCGCAGGCTTCAGGCCATGCGGAGAATCCCGAGATGCAGGGCACCCATCAGCGACTCATGCGTCTTGCCCACGAGCGTCATGCGCGCGCGCGCGCCGAACGCTTCGAGAGTTGACGGCCGGTTCGACTCGCGAACTCACCAAATGATGCGGCGCGGTGCGGTCGAGCCAATCAGGCGAATCGGTACGACCGTGTTTCCTTCGATCGACAACTGCGCGTTGTCGTCGGCGGCAACGGTGAGGTCGAAACTCGCGCGCATCAGCTTTGATCCGTTCTGATACTGCAACTGAAACGCGCCCAGCGCCGCGCCGTCGGTGTCCACCGGGCCGCGCACTCCCTCAAGGAGCACCTGCTCAGCGGTGGAATCGATCTGCATGAAGAGGATCGAGTTGTGGCGATCGAGGCGGAGCGTGATCTCGCGGTCGGTGTCGTCGAGAAAGGTCATCTCGTCGGTGGCGACTGAATTCTCGCGCGGATCGGTGGGCAGCGGCCCGAAGCCGACGCCGTTGCGAACCAGCGCCATGACGCGGTGCATCACCACGCGACCGATGATGTGGGTCGAAGCCTGTTCGGTTGTCGACTGATAGGCGCGGAAACTCGCGTCGAGCGACACCAAAGTCGCCGTCAGCAGCGTGGAGCAGATGCCCAGCGCCACCAGCATTTCGATGAGCGAGAAGCCGCGGCGATGTGTGCGGGTTCGATTCATGTTGGTGGTCGGTAGTTGTTTCACGAGCGACCTCCCTCGCGGTAACTGTCGGCAACCGCCTCAACGGAAGCCGGCCAGAGGATGCCGTCAGGAAGCTTGGCGTTTGGGTCGTAGCGCAAGCGAATTTCGCCGAAGCCGGTGAATCCCGTTCCGCCTGGCAGCGAGCCTTCGCCGTCGCCATCGAGCGTGCCGAAGTAGCCGAGCGTGGTGTTGAACGCCTCGGGCTGTCCGTTGTAGTAGAGCGGACCAACGCCAGGAACTGGACGGAAAGTCATGAGCATGGTGCCCAGAACATCAGCAGTTCCGCGGATATCCATGACTCCCGCGATGATGGTGCCCTTGAGCTTCACACGCGCGGTGAGGTCGGGATTGGCCGCGACTTGATTGGAGAAGTTGCCGACATCGACCGACCAGCCCGGCATCATGATCGAGCTGCGCTGCAGTCGATCAAGCTTGTCGGTGCCCATCGCCATCAGCACGCTGCGCAGCGCGGCGCCGTCGGGCTGGAGCGCGAGTTCGGTGTCCTCGGGGTCGGAGTAGAAGCGCGTTGCGCCCGTCAACTGGATCTTGTTGCGCCAGTGGGTGTACTCGCCCGGAGTATCGCCAGCGATCGACCCAAGGAAGGTGCAGCCGTCGAAGCGCGTCGAGTTGGAGATGGTGCGCGTGTCGGTCAGCGTCTGACCCGCGAGGACCGAAGTGATTCCCGGGAAACGCAGGTCATACTGAATCGAGCCGTTTCCAAGCGGAATCGCCTTGAGCGCGCCGGTGTAGTTCCAGTTGGGATCGGTGCATCCGGTCTCGGTCTCGAGATACACGGTTCCCTCGAAGCGGCAGTTCTTGAAGAGCGCGTTGGTGCCCTTGGGAATGCGTACATCGCGGAAAGTCATGTTCTGATAGATCGGGCGACGGTAGTAGTCATACGCCGAGTTCGAGCCGTAGGGCACCGCTTCATAGGGCGCCGTTGCAACGGGCGTGTACAGGCCGCCAGCGCTCAGGCCTGAAGTAACCTGGGTCGCGAAGTTGTTCTGAACATTGGTGGAGAACCACGACGCGCTATCGGCAAAGTCGGCGGTCGTGACCACGCGCAACTCATCGGGGGTTGCGCCGAACTGCACGGGAGTCTCGTTGATGTCGGCACGCACTGGACCCTGCGCGATGGCGCGCCAATCCTCGGCCGCCACCGCTTCCCACGCCGCTTGTTGCACGCCAAACACAAGGCGTCCGCTCACCTTCGCATAGTTGTCGTACACATTGAGCACGCCGTCGGAGTAGCCAAGTCGGGTGTCGCGCGAATCGACAACGCCGTCTTCGTTGCGATCGGGCTTGGAGAGGTCGATGAGGCGCGCAAGCTGATCGTCGATGCCGGCGAATTCCGGCGAGCTGGTGGGAATGCCGGCGGCCGCAGCGCGCGAGGTGTCCCAGACGACGATGGCGTCGCCGTTGGTGTCGTACTCGGAGAGGAAGCAGTCGAAGTCATCGACATATTGATCGCCGTCGATATCGCTCACTCCCAAACCAACGAGACCCTGGCTTTCGCTGGGATGCGATGGGCGCAGGCGACCGTCGCCGTCGATGTCATGAACCGCCACCGCCTGCGCGAGATTGTTGATCTTGGTCGTCAGCGAGTTCGACAGGTAGCGGAAGTCAGAACGCATGACCAAGGGGTCGCCGTTCTCTGAGGTGAGTTCGCCAGTGTTGGTTCCGTAGCGCGTCCCGATCGGACCCTCGATGAGCACATTCTTTCCAACCATGATTCGGTTGGGCGAAATGACGGCGTACTCGATCTTCTTGCCGAGTTGGAACTGCATCGACAGCGTGCGGCGGATGTCGCCGTCGGTGCCGAGGCAAGTCACGCGGATGTTGGGCGTGCCGGGCACGAGTTCGTAGATGAGCTGGAACCAGAGGCGGTCGTTGCCGGCTTCAAGGCGCAGCGGCTCGGTCACCAGCGTTCCGTCCTGCAAGATTTCTGGCAGGCCTTGATGCTCGGCGTTGGGCGCGAACGCACTGCTGTCGGCAAGGTGGGCATCGCGGATCGCGGCAGAAAGGCCGTCGGGCGATGCGGGTCCGTTGAATCCGATGGCGGGGGTGATCTGCACCGCTCCGTCGCCACCGCTCCAACTGCCCATCCACAGCCGCTCGGCGAAGCCCGCGTCAACAACGCCCTTGGCGATAATGAAGCGGCGCGATTCGCTCACAAGTCGGCGCTGCGCAAAAACGAGTCCGCTCTCGGCGGCGCTCTGTGCGCGAGAAACTTTGAGTGAGCTGTCGGCGGTGCGCAGGTTGCCCTGGGCGACGATCGCCATTGCTGCAGCCAACGCGCCGAAAATCACAAGAAACAACATTGCGAGAACGCTGGCGACACCTCGGCGCGGCGTGTTTCGCCGCGTCGTTCGCTGCGTGTGGTTCATGGTGTGAGAAAGCATATTCAACTCCACTCCTTTGCCTCGCCTGTCATTCTTCGCCGATCAGGATTCGTTCATCGACTATCGCATTCAGCCCGGCGCGATCCAAGTCACCCGAGTGATTTCGCGCGGAGCATCGTCGGCCCCGCCCTGATATTCGACGATGACGCGAACGCGGACCATGTCGCTCAAACCGTCGGCGACGATGGTGGTGAGATCGAATGGATCGACATTCTCCACAAACACGCGCTGCGACCAGCCCGCCATGTCGGTCATCGGATAACCCAGCGCGCTGATCGGCCCGTTGCCGAGCGCCGCCGAGAAAGTGACGCCGTCTCCGTCCTCGCCGTCGAAGTCATCGAGATCGTCGAAGTCCTCAACATCAAATTCGGTTGGCTCTGGCCCCCAGTACGAGGTGCCCGTGACTGGATCGTGTCGCGGCAAATGCAGCGTGAGCTCGCGGATCTCGTTGCCGAGTCGCTGGCCGGTGCTCGCATGGGTCGACCATTCGTTCTGCTTGAAGAACGCTTGGTGCGCCGACACGATTGCCAGCACGCCGGTGCCGATGATGATCGTCGCCAACGCCGTTTCGATGAGGGTGAAGCCGCGCGCGCTGGCGCTGATCCGGCCCTGTCGTGCGTGTTGAACCTTGCGCATGTTGTTTCTCCTAGCGTCCCGAAACCAAACTGGACATCTTGAAGATCGGCAGGATGACGGCCATCGCGATGAAGCCGACGACCGAACCCATCACCACGATCATGATCGGCTCGATCATGCTGGTGACGGTCTTGATCGCGTCCTTCAACGCCTTGGCGTAGAAGACCGAGATCTCGTCGAGCACTTCGCCGAGCTTGCCCGACTCCTCGCCGGCGCTGATCATTTGAATGACCGAGCGGGGGAGCAGCGGACTGCGCGAGAGCTGGGTTTGCACCTTCTTACCCTGCTTGACCGCGCCATAGACCGAGCGCCAAAGACGCTTGTAATGGCGGTTTCCCGATACATCGCCAGTAATGGCAATGGTGTCGAGCATGGGCACGCCTGCATTGAGCAGCTCGCCCATGGTCTGCAATGAACGGCTGATGTACAGCGCGCGGAACATGCGCTTGATGAGCGGCGCGGAAATCTTAAAGCGATCCCACCAGCTGCCACCGAGTTCGGTGCGAATGAACACGATGAGTCCGACGATTGCAGCAACCGCCACGGCAAGAAGCACCCACCACCACTCGACCATAAAGGTCGACAGCGCCATGAGGAACTTCGTTGGCCCTGGCAGCGCATCTTCCTTGCCCTTGAACACGCCGGCAAAGCGCGGCAGCACAAAGGTGAGCAGGAAGATCGTTGTTGAAATCGCCATCGCGGCGATGATGCCAGGATAGATCGATGCGCCAATGACCATCTTGCGCGTCTCGATCTCCTGCGTCAGGTAGGTCGCGATGCGGTCGAGCATGCGCGGGAACGAACCCGACATTTCCGACGCCTTCACCATGTTCACATACAGCGGACCGAACAGCTTTGGATGCCGCGCGATCGCTTCGGAAAACTGCTTGCCGCTCTCGACATCGGTCTTGATCTGGAGCAGGATCTTGCGGAACTTTTGGTTCTGCACCTGGTCGGAGATTCCTTCAAGCGCCGCGCGAATCGAGATGCCTGCGCGGATCATGACCGCGAGCTGAGTGGTGAAGTCGAGGATGTCCTTCTGTGACGGGCCAGAAGCGTAGTTCAGCTTCTTGAGGACCGCCCTGAAGTCTTCGCCCGCAGCCACCATGGGCACGAGCTGAACGACATGGTCGCCGCGCGCACGAAGGAGCGCTGCTGCTCCCGCGACGCTGTCGGCCTGGAGAACACCGGCGACGAGTTCGCCGCGTTCGTTTCGAGCTTGGAATCGGTAGTGCTGGGTAGCCATCGTGGGAGCCGCCTGAAGTTTGAACGCGAATTAGGCCGCCAAGGTGCGATCGAGCTTGTCGGGGAACGCCGCCTGAGCGATGGCGTCCTCGCGCGAGATCATTCCGTTGAAGTAGAGTTCAGCGATCGAGTTGTCGAGTGTCGTCATGCCGATTGAACGGCTGGTTTCGATGACATTCGGAATCTCGTAGGTGCGTGCTTCGCGAATGATGTTGCGCACGGCTGGCGTGCAGAGCATCACTTCGATTGCAGGCACCATGCCCGCCTTGTCAACGCGACGGAACAGCGTCTGCGAGATGACGGCCTGCAGCGTGTTGGCAAGCATGGCGCGGATCTGGTTCTGCTGGTTCGCTGGGTACATGTCAACGATGCGCTCGACCGTCTGCGATGCGTTCACGGTGTGAAGCGTCGAGAGCACGAGGTGACCGGTTTCCGCCGCGGTGATCGCGAGGGCGGTCGTCTCAAGGTCGCGCATTTCGCCGACGAGAATGATGTCGGGATCCTGACGCAGCGCATGCTTCAGTCCGCTCGCGAAAGTCGGCATATCGGCGCCGAGCTCACGCTGCTCGATGAGGCACTTCTGGCTCGAGAATGTGTACTCGACGGGATCCTCAAGCGTGATGATGTGCTTCTTGTAGCGCTCATTCATCGCCTGAATCATCGCGGCAAGCGTGGTCGACTTGCCCGAGCCGGTGTCGCCAGTAACGAGCACGAGGCCGCGCGGCAGATAGGTGAGTCGAGTGATGACCTCGGGAAGATTCAACGCCGCCAGCGGCGGAACCTTGGTGCGGATGGCGCGCATGGCCATGCCGACCAAACCGCGCTGCATGTGCGCATTCACGCGGTAGCGCTTGAAGCCCGGGATTTCGTAGGAGAAGTCGAGATCGAGGTGCTGCTCGAAATGGCGACGCTGATGTTCATTGGTGATTCCCGCCAGGATGCGCCACATGTCCTCGCCCGTGAGCACGGGCATTTCCATGGGTTGCATGATGGTGTGGGAGCGCACCATCGGGGCATGGTTGGCCACGAGATGCACGTCCGATGCGTCGGACTCATTTGCCTTCCGCAGGATGTCATTGAGAAGAGCAGATTCAGCCACAGCGAGTCCCTCCGAATTTGGACACGCTCACATCGGCGCACAAATGGCCCTCCGTGAGCCGCAGGGGCAAGACGGGCGCGAAGAGGTTCTATCTGCGGGGGAAACGCCCGCCATTGACAGGCAAGGCCGATGGCAGCGGAGAGTTTCGGGACCTGCCTGCGCGCATCTACGTGCCTTCGCGGATCTACCTGCCTGCGCGCATCTACGTGCCTTCGCGGATCTACTTGGGCGCAGGAATCGCGGGCGCCTTGGCGGCAAGGGTTCCCGAGCCGCCGAATTCAGCCTGCGTCTTCAGCAGGCCGGCCTCGTAGAGGATGCGGGCGAACGATTGCGGATCGCGGTACGACGCGGTGCCCGACACGACCCATCGCGCGCCCACGCGTGCACTCGCCTCGGGAACGATTGCGGGAATCGTCGCCGTGACCGTCTGCCCAGGCGGCAACGCACGCAACGCCGCCCAACGGCCGCCGTAGCTGCTTCCATCGTCGAGCGTGATCTTGTAGTCGTAGTTGATGAGCTCGACTTCGGTCAGTTCGGCGTTGATGATTTCGAGCGTGATGTCGATGGCGGCCGTGGCCTCACCATGGGCGACGATGGTCGCCGCTGATGCACGCGCATCGGGACGCACCACGGTGCAGCCCGATCCGGCAACGATGGCAAAAACGCTCGCAACAACCGCACCCGCGAGCGCAAGCCGATTCCAAGGAAGAAGTGTTCCGCAGTGCATCGTTGGAAATGTAGCAGGACAGCGCGGACGACCGTGCGATGGTCGCCCGCGGAGCGTTTCGAACGCTACTCTTCGAGCCGTGCGTCCGCCGTTTCTCTCTCCATCTCCTGCAGTGCTTTCGCCTCTCGCGGCCGCGGTTGCCGCTGCGATCTTTCTTTGCGCCACAACGGCCGCCGCGCAGCAGACCACCACGCCCGCGATTTCCGATTCACCCACCGCGCAGACGCTTTTTGACGACATTCGCTCGCAGGCCCGCGAAAACCCTGGTGAAAGTGCGCGCCTCGCGCGACGGTTGCTCGACGAGTACGGCAATCGTGTTGTTCGCATCGGCGTCGCCAGCGACGACCTCTTCAACTCGGTCGCCGCGCAGACCGAACGCTTCCTGTTGGCAAATCCCATCGTGCTCGCTCGATTTCGCGACATGGAGTCGCGCGCCGCCGAGCGCATGCTCCGCGAGGACGGGCCCGCCGCCACCGCCGCGCGCCGCCGACTCACGCCCGCCGGTCTTTCCGCAAGCCTGATGCTCGCGGAGGACGCGCTGCGCGCCGATCGGCCGCTCGAGGCGATCACACTGCTCGATGAAGTTGCGCAGCACCCCGATCTGTTGGGCAGCGAGGCGGTGGCGCACGCGACCTTGGAGGCGATGGCGCGTCGGCGCATGGGCGATGGCGCGGGCGCTGACGCTGCGATTGCCCGACTTGTTGCGCTTTCTGGCGGCGTGGATGGCGGCGTGGCTGTCGGCGTGGATGCAGAGTCGATCGCACGCGCGCGCGCAGCCGCCGAGCGCACCGCACGCGCAACTGGCGGCGGCGCGGGTCGCTCGCCGCTCACAACCGCGCCCGATGGCGGAAATCCCGATGAAACCTGGCGGCAGATCTGGTCGCTTGAGCTCGACCAGAGCCTGTATCACCGTCTGTTCGGCGGAAATTTCTCCGCGCGTCAGCAGCGCGACCTCGACCGCGCCCGCACTGAAGCCACGGTCATGACCGCGGTTCCCACCGTGCTGGGCAACCGCATTTTCATCTGCGAGGGTCATCGGGTGCGCGCCGTTGATCTTGATTCGCGCGACGAGCTCTGGGCCCGCGAAATTGGCAGCATCGGCATCGAGCGCGAAAGCGGTGCGGTGGCCGATCTCTCCGCGATTGTCGCCGATGAAGGCGCGCTCATCGTCTACGAGGGCCACGCCTTCGCCAGTGGTCGCAGCGCGACGGCGCGCGTCTGGTGCCTCGATCCCGCGACCGGCGTGATCAAGTGGAACACCGTGGTCGACGGATGCGATGGGCGCGCCGATCTCGCCGGCCTGTTCCCCGTCGGCACGCCGCTGTTGGTGAGCGATGTCGTGGTGGTCGCCGCCCGCAAACCGACGCAACGCCTCGAGCAAGTCGACTGGCTGCTCGCACTCGATCGCCGCGATGGCCATTTGCGTTGGGCGACTTCGGTCGCGGGCGCACCGAGCAACCGCGGGTCGGTTGGGCGAAAGAACGCGGGACTCGCAACCGATGACTCGATCGTCATCGACTCCACTCCTCTCGGCGCCGTGGTCTGCGTGAAAGCCGCCGACGGCGCCATCGAGTGGCTGCGCCGATTTCCCGTGCCCTTGCGCGAGCCGCGCTATTTCGCCGAGCCCTGGGAAATGTCGAGCCCCGCGATCATCGCCGACCGCGTCATCGCCATCACGCCTGACGAACTCGAGGTGGTCGCGCTCGACCGCGCCACCGGACGCTTGTTCGAATCGCAGCCCATCGGACCCGACACCGCATGGGCCTCCCCGAACTACCTCGTGAGCGCCGTCAGTTCGAGCAGCGCCGGCGGTGCAGACGCCACGCCGATCGTTCTGAGCGTCGGCAGCAACATCGTTGCCTTCGACGCGCGCGACCTTCGTAAGCGACTCTGGTCGCTCAGCGACACCATCGCCACGCTTTCGCCGCCACGGCCAGGCGCCATGATCCGCAACGGCATTCGCGGCCGAGTGAGCGTTGCGGGCCAGTATGTCGTCGTGCCCGGGCTCGAAGACATTTTGTTGCTTGAGCTGGCCACCGGTAAGCTCAACGCGCGCATTCCCAGCGAACGCCCGTGTAATCCGCTGTTGCTGTCCGATCGCATCGTGGCCGCTGGCGACGATGCGCTGCGGGTCATCATGCCGTCGGAGCGCGCGGAGTCGATGTTGCGCGCGCGTCTGGCAGCTTCGCCCGACGACCCATCGGCGGCCATCGCGCTGCTCGAACTCGCCAACGCCACGGGTCGTCCATCGGTTGCGATCGACGCCGCCCGCACCGCCGCGAAAGCTCTCGGCGAGGCGCGGGGACGCGTTCCGGGTCAGGGTCAAGGTCAGGTTCAGGGCAATGACAGCCTTCGCGCCGAACTCATCGACAAACTCGTCAGTCTCGCGCAGCAGCATCCCGACAAGGGCGACGAGGTCTATCGCATTGTCGCGCAGGTGTCCGACACACCGATGCTGCGCGTCGGCGCCGAAATGGCGCGCGGCGATTTTCTGCGCACCGCTGGTCGTGCAACCGAGGCGGTCGAGTGTTGGCGCGCCGTTGCCGCCGACCCCACACTGCTCAGCCAACTTGTCGTCACCTCAGGAAGCGCCGATTCTGCAGGCGCGTCCGTTGGCATGGGTGGCGACGCGACGGGCGGAGTTGGTGACAGCATGTCTGACGGCCCCGTGATGGACCGTCAGGTTCGCCTCGAGGCTCTCGCCCGTGTTGCCCAGCTTGCCTCGCGCGATCGAGACATCGCGAGCGCGCTTGAGGCCGATGCCCGCGCCGCCCGCGATCGCCTCGGCGCCACCCCGACCGACAACCAACTCGCGGCATTCGTTCGCACTCACTCGCGCACGCAATCCGCGGTCGATGCCATCGCCGCCCAGCCGTCGCCTGCGCCGTCTTTCGCCACCGATCTCACCATCGCCGCCATCGTCGATTGCCTGCTGCCGCCAGCGCGCGTCGATCTCATCGATGCACTGCGCGCGGATCTCTCTCGTCGCGGCGAGGTGTCCGCTACTCAGCGCGCGGCCATGGACGACCGCATCGGCCAACTGCTCGTCGCCAGCGGCATTGATCGCCCTGACTTGCACGCGCCGCCCGCGCCACTGGCGGTCCTTGGCGCCACGGCCAGCGTCGGCATCGACCTGCGTGCGCGCCTCGTCAGTGAAACCGCCACCGTCCGCCAGACGCGTGACCGAACGCTCATCCTTGGACTTCTCGACGGCGCGCTCACCCGCCTTTCCGGCCCCGAACTCGCGCCGCAATGGCGTCTGCGTGTCGATGACCGCGATCCCGTCCTCCTCTGGGCCAACCAGCGCGTCGTCCTTTGGCAGACATTGGCCAAGGGTGAAGACAACGGGGTCATCATCGACCCTGAAAGTGGCACGATCGTCTACACCTCGCCGCGTCCGGCCGATCTCTGGCCCAATTCGGCCGAAGCGGCGCCGAAATCGGAACCCGCGGCGCTCGAGCCAGCTCCCGCCGGGCAGCCCATCGATCGGCAACTCCCAAATCTCGATGTTCAGTTGCCCAATGCTCCGCGGCCCAATGCCCCGCCGACCAATGCCCCGCCAATAAGGGGGTTTCTTGGTGATGGCAACCAGCAGCCCGCGGTTTCCGCGATGGTGCTTCCCGTCTGCGACGGCGAGTCCCTCGTCTTGGCCAGGCGCAACGGCGACATCGCGCGCGTGGGTGTCATGGATGAGCATCCTTCTGCGCTGCTCGCCCGCGGAGTGCTCGCGCAGATCTTTGCGGAGAACCTGCACGATGGGCTACTCACGCTCGGCGGACGCGAGTCCTCGGCCGACGGTTCGCGCCCGATGGTGGTGGTGCTCGACGCGCGCACGCTTCAACCCCGCCTGCGCATTGCGCCTATCACCCGCGGCGATGTGAAGTGGGCTTTTGCAACCGCGCTCGGCGAGGTCTTCATTGCGACCAAGGGCGGAATCGAACGCTGGACGACTTCCGCAACCGGCGAGGCGCTGCCGACCTTCGTTTCGACCGGCTCCGAGACAACCGAGTCTGAGCGACCTTGTCTGCTCGGCGCGCACATCTTTGCAGTCGATGGCGGCGGTCGTCCCACCCTCACCCCCATCTTTGCCGGCGCCACACGAAGCTACATCTTCCCCGACGCCGCCGACGCGCGACAATTGCGCGACCAGCATCTGCTGCGCGAAGGCCTGCTTCTGCAGGCCGACGACCGTTTCGTCCTCCTCGGGCCTCACGGCGACACCATCGGCCTCGACAGCAGTGCCCGCGATGCGACTCTCGGTTTCGCAATCCCCATCGAGGGTGCGCTGCTTCAGGTCAACGCGCTTGAGCCTGATGCCGACGCGGGGAAGCTCCGCTATCAGAGCGGCTGCGTGATCGAGCGGCTTTCGCCCACCAAGGGGCTGCGAAACGAAGGCGGCGCTTTCGAGGTGAAGGCGATGGATTCAAGGGTGAGTCGAGTCCTCGCCGCCGACGGGTGGCTGCTCCTCTCCAATGTTCAGGGCACGATGGCGGTGGCCATGCCCGCCGACGCCAATTCTGTCGCGCCTGTCGCGCCTCTCGCACCCGTCCGCCCTTCGCAGAATGATGGCCAGATCGCGCCAAAGTCACCTTGACAGGCTGCGCCACAGACACGACAACTCCCCCGTTCCATCCTCGTCCTCGATCACTCGTTGATCAACGGGCGACCAACAGAAATCTCGGAACTCTTCAGACTCCGCCGCCCTTCGTCCGATAGAGGGCGGACAGCGATCAAGACCCCGTAGAAGCCGGGCTGACTGCGACAGGAATTGACCCATGACACGAGAACTCATCGACGTCGTTTCAAGTGAAGCCCTGACCGAGGCGGGCGCGTTTGTCGCGTGCGCCAACAGCCTCTT
>Ga0114978_10002370_pt1 | contig 15498 bp, 8 predicted proteins | sample S_140212_EF_Meta_FD_87027 | JGI IMG/M metagenome (GOLD analysis project Ga0114978, IMG submission 87027) | Freshwater microbial communities from Lake Simoncouche, Canada to study carbon cycling - S_140212_EF_MetaG | ecosystem: Environmental > Aquatic > Freshwater > Lake | place: Lake... | reverse complement strand
CGGCCCAACTCCACACGGCTTTAAGGGGCCAGAAACTGCGGATGGCCCAATCTGGTTTGAAGCTTTTGGCCGACGCGTACTTTACCGTAACATTTGGGTTGTGGAACGCCCGTAAGAATGCATAAAGGGCAGGGGTGAAATTAAAAACTTTAAATTTCAAAAAATTCTCTTCGGGATGTTTTATAAATACATAAGCCGTAAAGTGGCTAAGCAGTAATTACGGAGTCCTAGCTAAGCGAAACCCGACGTCCTTGTACCGCTTGGTTTGGGTGAGGCCGGCCCGGTTGGAAGAACGAGCTTCTGACACAGTGTAGTTGAAAGATCCGCCACGTAACACACGATTAGTTCCCGTCGATGGCCCCTTCGGATCCATTGTGTCGTCATCCTGCAAAGAACCATGCCAGTCATTACACCACTCATATACATTGCCATGCATATCGTACAATCCAAACGCATTCGGCTTATAAGTCCCAACCGCAGCAGTTACACATTCAGTCATAGGTTTACGCAGTTTTGAATCAAAATAGTTTGAATCCTTTGGTGTGATCTCCTCTCCAAACGAATACGCTGTACTTGTTCCTCCCCGACAGGCATACTCCCACTCTGCCTCTGTTGGAAGCCTATACCCTCCATCCGTCTTCGCATTTAACTTCTTGATAAACTCCTGGCAATCATTCCATGATACTTCCGTTACTGGATACTTGGCTACCGTACTACGAAGGTTCATCCCCATCACACTTTCCCACTGCTCCTCCGTTACTTCATACTTACCCATGTAATACGGTTTCGTTAAAGTTACTTCATGCTGCTTCCCTTGCAAACTCATCATCAGATCAAGTTTCTCAAGCTCTTCCTCTCCGAGTTCTTTCTCAAAAGCTTTCTTAATATCTTCCTGTGCAGCAACCTTGAAGTCTTCCATCTCTTTCTTTGTGAAACCCATCTTGAACTTGCCCGCTGGGAGTAACACCAAAGCCAATTTCACATCCTTACCTAGGTCAATCAATTCTTCCTTATTAGAGGCCTCCTTTGGTGCTGCTCCGGCCATCTCAGGGGGGGCCTTTTTGATTGCGTGCGTCACATTGCTATTTGAAAAATATAAAAAATATGCAATCACTGACGACGCACCAATTAAACATGAAATCATTGATATCACAATTTCTCTTTTCATGTCTCACCTCTAGGGATAATGTTAAACCAATAGCCTTAACTTTAGGGCAATGTGTTTTCGGGATCAATTTAAATCCGCACTTACCTAATCCGTCAAGCCAACCTGCCCGCATCTGTCAAACCATCGACTGAAAACACACCCAAAAGATTATCGCATTTAAAACGATTCTAGAAGCCGTCCCGAACTATGCGAAGTGTTTCTTCTATTTGCGATGGAATAAGGTGTGGCCACGGTTTCAAAACTTCAAGTGGGCCGGATTTTGAAACACCTAAATTAGAAAACACTTTATTATCGGAAGAATATAAGGCATCATCAACTCCCAAACATTATCCGAGGGCCTTTTTTGTTAGCTAAATGGCGTTCGGCACCAAGGACGCTGAATAATTTCACTGTTCGTTAATAAAAATAACCTAAAACTTTACCTTAAGAAAATCCTCAAAAAATCAGTTAGTAGTTTTGTACCAATCAGTTAGGTTTGGTCTCAATTGCAAATGTTTACTTTTGAAACACTTTCAAAAAATATCTCAAGGGCTTCATAGGAATCATTCATCGCGGAGGATTTTTTCTCACGCTCTTCCTTGTTTGGGTTTCCCTTGCTGTCATTGCGAATTTTATCGCAAATATTTTTCCTGCTTCCTAATAGCCCTTCAATAGTAGAAGTTTGATTGCTTTGAAATGATTTTAAAAATGAAAACAAGTCTTGATCATTCTTTTTTAATAATACCTGAAATTCGGTTTTAGTTCGAACATCATCAAGAAATTTGTATATCATCAAATCTTGTTGATCTAATAAGGGTGTCTTAGGTTCTGCAAAGTGATCCCCAAATCCAGGTCCATCGGGGTATTTAGAAAATAATAAAAGCAGCTTAAGATACAAGTCATCATCTTGAACAAGCCCATGATCATTGATTCCTTGGGTTTTTTTCTTCAGCTCTTTATGTCCTTTCCAGACTGAATAGAGGTTCGCCCGAAAAGCCTTGCACTGTTTGTCGCTTGTCAATGAAAGTTTTTTTGCAAATTGAACAAGTCCTTCATCTTTGATTAAGGATTGTGAGGCACGAAAGCGTTCCCCTACTTTTTCTTTATTAACCAATTCCAACATTTCCAGCACATCGCTATTTATTAAGGCCTGGGGAAGTGTGATGTTTTCCCTTCGGCGGTCCCAGTTTTTAGCTATTAACAAGGATTTAAAAACATCATCCTGGTTGCAAGACCACTCCTTGGTCAATGTATTCAGTTGCTTTTCTGGAAGGTTGGGCTCGGAAACTTCTGCGGTTTCAGGAAGCCTAGTAGGAATAATCGGATATAAATAAAAGAATACCACCAAAGCGATGGTGATCGCGCCCAATAAATAAAGCCACCGTATTTGTGTTGAACCTTGGGGGGGCGTTATCGTTTTTGCTGCTGGCAAGTCCCGAAACGCCTCATGGTCAAGCCAGCTCTGCAATTCTTTACAAACAATAACGGTCGATCGGTTATCCAACGACCAATTAATTGACTTTATCAAATTGTCTAATTTGGGAAACAATTGATTGAGTTGATCTATAACCTGATCTTGTTTCGCCCCTTGAATGGCCGGCATATCAATTCCAGCTAGAATAATACATTCCGTTCCGTTTCGAATCGTTCCATTGGCCAATGTTTGTCTTACAGTTTGGGAAACCGCAATGTAATTACTTCCAATCAAATTTCGGTTCGCTTCATTCGCAAGGATGGCAATTTCAGATTCAACCCCATGGCCGGGAGAAGACAAAAATCGGTGCCCTAAATCACCCCCTCGAGGAGTTTCCACGATTAGATAAACTGTGCTCATTGTCCGTCCTTTGACCAATTTGGCAACGCCGGTTGGGGGCTTAGGCGCAATTTAAGTATCCCTTTTTGTTCATTTTTTATTGTTAACAAGTCCAATGTATAATCCGATTTTTGAGTTAAAATCAATGTCCCATTTAATTGTAAAGCCTTCCCTTTGGGAAAAGTTATATTCACAAGGATTGTGGCTGGCATTTTGTTGTTAATATCCAATTTTTTTGTTTCGGATTTAGGCTCGTAATCGATATTCGTTTTAATATTTGGAAAAACCAATTCACTGTTGTTTACAAAAAATTTAATAGTACAAGAGTTATTTTTTGATGGATCACTTCCAAGGTCTGAATGTAGTATTTTATTTGGAAAGAGGAGGGGCTCACTAATGGATATCTTTTTGATTTCGATTTCAGCCGCTGAGTTTGCCCATTCGCGCCAAGCTTTTACAAATTTTTCCATTGGTTTTTTGGAGCCATTCAGGTAGGCCAAGGAAAAACTATCTTTCTCAGAATAATCAGAGTTTTGAAATTGGTTGTACCTAATCATGTCGCTTTTAAGCTCTCGATTAATTTCTTCATCAAAAATCCTTTTATTATCCTCAATTTTTGCTAACTGTTCGCTATTGAACTGGTATAGGTCTTTGTTACTATATAAATCTTTAGCGTATTTAAGCCCGTTGTCGAAGCTTTTCGTTTCCATGTAGCCATCGAGTTTTTTTAAAGCCTGATTCTTTTTATTGGAGTATGATTCTTGCACCATTGAGACTGTATCAACGGGCAAGGTTGAAGGGGTGTGGTGGGAACTTGGTGCGGTGTAGTTAGTGTCTATAGCATTTGTTTCAATCAGTGGATCTAGTTTAGGTGGTTCTTTTAAATATAAGTATATATTGTTTCCCAAACTGACCGCTAAAAAAGGTAACAATACTAAAATCCAAAATACATTTGCGTCCTTGGGTTTTATTCCACTAGTAGTTTTCCCCAGTTCTTTGCGGCCAGTAGTTTTCCCTAGTTCTTTGCGGCCAGAAGGGCTTTCCGTATTAAGATGCTGCGGGCCTTGGCGCCAACCTGCTGTTGGCAAGGAAAGTTTGGTAATTTCCTGTAACCAGACACCTAGTTCTGGTCGACCAATAATAAGACCTCCCCCAGTGGTTTGGTTCCAATCGATTTGAAATGTAACAAGATGCCTTAATTGGGTTAAAAAAGTATTCAACGTGTTAATAGCATTTACAAGTTCCATCGGTCCGACATTGGCCATATCGATCCCAGCAAGAATTAGAACCTCATTTCCATGGCGTAAAGTGCCATTGTCGAGATGTTGCGCCACGTTCTGCCGTACTGCAAGAAAATTCGCTCCAATACTAATATTCTCTGTTACGGCCTGAAGGTAGGCTGAAAGTACAGTCTCCGTAGGTTGAAAATCATCGGCAACCAAAAACCGATGCCCATGCCCTCCTGCACTCGGTGTCTCAGCGAACAATACGAGGTTACCCATTTACTTTCTCCATGCAGGGAGTTCTGGCTCTGTTGGAAGTCCCTTAAGCAAAAAGGTAGCTTCATTGGTAAATCCTACACCCTTTAAGTCCACAGTAATACCCGAAGAAAGTTGATTAGGTGTCCCAGTCCAGGAACCTTCACCCCCGGGAATCGTATCCGTTAATAATTTTCCATAGGTTGTGACGTTTTTAACATGAATCGTAATCGACTCATTCAAGGGTGCTTTGAGGGTGCAGGAACCAAGATTAGCACTTCTCTGATTTGGGGTACTTCGAATTGTGGTTGGGTTAATTCGGACGTCACCTTTTATAGATACAACAATATTGTTGTCGTATTTGTAGGTCCTGAAGGGAAACAAGTAGGGATCATAACTCCAAAAATCCGCATGCCACCGTATTTCCTGCAATATTATAGTTAAATCTAATGTGTTTTTTTTCATCGCAATATATTTTTGGTACTCCTCAACCTCTTTCTTCATGGTTTTCAAGGGGGCTCTCAACAAGTAGGCATCTACCTGATCACTACAACTTGGTTTGAAATCAATAATTTGGGAGTAAAGGTTTAAGTCTTCTGCCTCATCGATTTCGATTGCAAATTTCTGAATATCTTTTAATTGTTCTTGCGTAAGAATCTGCATAACATACGTGTCGGTTTTTAGTTTAACCGCTTCTCTGGCTACTTGCCACAAATGTGATTTTAATGCATTTTTAACTTTTTCTTTAATAATCGAAGGTGTTTTTTCAATAAAATCTTCAACAAGTATTTTCAAATTTTCGTCTTTGGGTGTGCGAGTTTCTAACTTATTTGCGGCGCCTGCAATATTTCCGCTTTCCATAAGCTTGATATAAGAATACTTGAATGTTTCCCAATTCATTTTTGCGCCTGCTGCCACAATTTTGGCCTGCTTTTCATTTAAAATTACTTTTAACTTTCCTTGTTTTTCCGATAAATCTTTATCAATCAGATCAGGGTTCGGCAATTTAGTGATGCTATCAAATAGGGATTGCAATGCTTCCAGAGGAGCTTTTTCATCTTCTGGAAAAGCTGATATTTTATTGGCAACACCAGCCAAGTAGTCTTCATTTTCTCGCTTTTTAATTTTCACAAAATATTCAGCAATCAGTGGTGTGATTTCTTTTATGTAAAATCCGTTCGGGAAATTTTTTTCATATTTTTTTGCTAATTCTATTTTGGCTTGAAAGTCTTCTGTATCTTTAATAGCTATCCAAGCGGATTCCTCTCGCCGTTTTCGAAAATCGGCAAGCTGAATATTCGCTTTTGGTCGTGTAACAACGAAAAAGGATGAAAAGACATTGCGATAGGGGTGGGACACAACATAAGCCTCGAGCCATTCTTCACCCCTTTCCAGTTGTCCTTGATTTGCTCCAGGATTACTTTGGGTTGCTACGATTTCTCGATACTTGGATCCGTCAACTAGGGCTTCGGCAATCAAATACGTAATGCATGCAGTTAAAATCTGAGTTCCAGCTTGCAAGGAAAATTTAACAAACTTATTCCACACCTGTTTGTGTAAATCGGTTCCCGACGGTAAACTTCGCATGAGTTTCCATGCAGCAGAAACTCCTTTTAAGGTAGATACGCCTCGAAACCAATGGGTAAAGGCCGAGGAACCAGAGGTGTTTGTATCAGGGTGAACGCCAATAAATAATTGTTGAAACGCCCACCATGAAGCATTTTCAGATGCTTCCTCAAGTCTCTTCACTTTCAACGCATCAACGCGCTGGGCCACCCAAACAAAACCATCCTCAAGATTGAATGATTCCAAAAGGGCACCCTGAGTCTCGGGGACTTCCGCACCGTCACCTCGGATCTTATGTGCACCAAAAGCACTAATAGGGAGGCAGTGTAGATTTTCTTCTCCAACTAAATTCTTAAGCATATCAACCAAAGGCACCTGGGCCGGTTGGGGTGACTCGGCGAGAAATGCTTTTATTGCAATTTCCCCGGAATCGGCATTAAAGTCCCTAAAATTAGTTCGGCGGTCCCATTTGTTAAAAAGCAGCCCTATTGGCCAATCCACTTTTGGGCCTGACTCCCTTTCTTCTAATAATACACTAAAGGCACACTTCAATTTTTCCAGATTTTCTGCATCTGAAATTTGATCCCGTCCAGGGTAAGGCACCTCCGCAAGAACCAGAAGGCCATCGCAGTCCTTCATGATACCACGAAGGTTATTTGCAAGTTCGCTTGCATTGGCAGTCAGCAATTCCCCCGAATAGTCAATCAGTTCGATTTGTCGGCGTCCAAAGTCCTTTGAACTAAAATTAAACAAAAACCGCATGGTATCTTGAGAAGTTTTATTTGGCGGGGGAGTATCTCCTGCTTTGAGGCTTTCACGCTGTTCAATCAGCCACTTGTACCCTAAAAGAAAAGGGTCACTTGTTTTCCAATTAGCCACGGGCCCAGCAGGGAATTCATGCCCTGGAACTTCTTGAATCCAAGTACACGTGTAACCCAGTGGGTGGGCGACTCGTGGAAGGGAAAGTGCTGCAAGGATACAAGTCTTCCCCGAACCGCGAACACCATACAAAGCAAGGCGATAAATATTTTTTTTCTTGGCATCCTTTTTGCCGATTATCCCCACTTTTGTATCATCTTGATCAACAAGCTGGTTGGTGATTTTTTCTAGTTGGGTTTTATTTTCTTGCATGGAATATCTTTCTTGAAGTTATGGGCAGGATTACTCAGGCGGGGGTATGGTGTTAATCCATCGAAATGGCCAAAACAACCAGTGCCTTACCCTGCGAAACAGGAGAGAAATACAACCAAAAAAAACAACTGTCCCAGTCAGGGCGAATATACCATTTACACCACTAAAAAAAGATTCAATAAATGCAATCCATACATTCCTAGTAGCATTGCCAGTACCTTTCCCCACTCCACGAATGGCCCCAGCCGCCACATACCCAACAAAACCTGTAAGGTGTTCAAACCCAGCTTGGGTAAGCTTTCCGGCCGCATCTTGAAAATATTCGGGATTCGTTAGGTATGCTGCGAATGCGCCAGTAGCAGCCCAGATTTTCCAGTGTGGTTGGATGTATTCCTTGAAAAATGACCAGGCTCCATTCTCGGACTTCGAAAGCAATCTCCCAAAGTCCGCAACTGTAATGGCGCGAGCTCCTTCTTTAACAACCACCGAACCCCCGCGAATTCCTTCTTCGAGCCTAAGAGCAGCCTTAGCTGCATCAGGGCCAAACATGCCAACTGCTGCGACGATTTCTGGGCCACCTTCGCGCAACAACCTCCCCCTTGTGGCAAGATCCGGTATTGTTTTAGTAAGATCTTCTCCACCTCTCACAAGCACTAGGGCCGCATCTCGTGAAGCCTCATCCAATTTTTCAAGCCTGCGTATCACAGTCGGGTCTAGTTTTGAAGTTGCTATCTTCAATAAATCCAAAACCTCCTTGGAACGCGGAGATTTTTGAAGTCCCCCAGAATCATCAATCATACGACCGGCCTTTTTAAGTTCGGCATCCACTGCATCCCGGGTTGCCCGCGTTTTTGATAACTCGGCTACAAAGTCGTCTGATTTTTTAATGGGTATATCATCACCAACACGCAATGTGCCCCTTACAAGATCATCCCACAAACCTCGAACACCCTGAGCGCAAACGAAGGGTGGAGATAACACGAACACCAAAAATGGAACAAAAACAAAAACAAAAAAAGGGGCTCGCAACATCCAACTGATTCGCTTTTGCCATGGTTTTGTTTTCACAGGAAGATCCCTCAAAGATAAAAATATTAATTTTCCAAATAGGAATTATTAAGCAGCCACCAAGCGGAGATATGTTTTTGCCAAACCACTTTCTGCTCGAGCAGTGTCTTTGCAGCGATTGTACCGCCATCCAAAGCGGTTTTTATAACATCTTGGCCAGGTTGGCTTTCTACAATCGTGCCAATGCTCAATTCCCGGGCAGTCATATTCAAAAACCCTGCGCCCTTCGGACCTAATACATTAGCAGGGATCTTTTCTAATTGAACAAACACCTTGGCATCACCCCTCATAAATAGCCTGGCTTCCAAGTTGGTGAAACGCTTCCAGGATTCGCGACTAGCGCCGCTTAGTTCAAACATCAGTTTAACGGGCTTGGTAATCTCGAAAGTTGTAACTTTGCCGATGGTAGTTCTCACCATTTGTCTTATCTCTGAAAGCCCCGCAGTGGCCGTCCAAGAAAATAGTGCTTTCTCTGCAAGTTTTTCTGCTACCTCCTTGCCAAGTGCTTTTGTGGCCAATTTGGTCCCGGAACTTGTCAAATTAGTCACGATGGCTTTCTCACCAAGTTGCTTGGCACCTGCTTTGCCTCCAGCTATTAACGCTTTCCTTGGAGCAGTAGTGGTTCCACCGGATAGAATGTCAGGTATCAGGAAAATGATATCTGTACCAGCGCTTAGCATATCCCAACCCGTAGGATCTCGGCCTTGCAGCAACTTTTTAGGGACTTCATACACGGTGTAATAAAATGGTATATAAGTGGCTATCCCAGAGGGTTCAGGGCCAACCTCCTCCGCAAGTGCAGAATTTGAAATACGTGCATAAAGTGCAAGTTTTTCGGGGTAGTTTGTGCCAGATTGAAAGAGATTATTCAGGGCGGCTGCAAGAGTGTTATCTGAGAGCGGCCTTTTGAGCAGTTCATGAAACAGCGGTTCACTGCGGAATTTTGAATTTGTTAAAGCTTCGACGGTACCAAACTTATTCCTAAATAACATCTGGGCTATTCTGCCGTGCAATTCCTTTGGGTATGGGAAACAGCGAATTGCCTCGTATCCGAAAAATAGATCAATGGGAACCAATCCCCATTGCTTTAGCAACGCCTCCCCATTTTCAAGTGCAAGCAAATCCCAAATCCGATTTTCATCGAGGTACATTTCCATCATACCTTGATTGCCACTAACAGCCCGAACAAGACTCGGCCACAATTTCGCCCGAAATTTAGACCGGAAATCTTCATCTTTTTGAAATCGAGACCGAAGATAATTCCCTTGGCTCAATACAAGGCGAAAAAACGAGGCGAATTCATCGTCTGAGGCGACAGATTTTGACAGAAGTATCTCGCGAAGCCAAACCTCATATTCATCAGCTCCAGCGGCATCCCTGTCAAAAAGAAAGCACACCTCGCTGTTAAGCGTTCCTTGTTTTATTAAATTGCAAATCAAATCACGATTATTCTTTAATGCTAATGCCAGCCTAGTGCAGTCTTGAGGGGAAAAATGCTGAATGAACATTCCGAGAACTATTTCATAATCCTCGTTGGCAGAAATAATAACCCCGGCCACTTGGTCTGGATATTCGGCTCCAGCTAACAGGAGCGCCAATTCTGGGTGTTCCTCTATCAAGGATTGTATATTCTGATTTTTCCCGAGCCCCTTAAGTAGCTTAAGACTTAAATCAAAACCTTTAGGGTTTTCTTCTTTTTGGATTGAAAAAATGTCGGAATTAAGCATAACAACAGCTTTAGCCGCATCCCGATTCCACCCGGATTGAACTAACTCTTCCGTGATGAAATCTGTTGTTGGGTCTGGCGCAGAATTTAGAAGTCCGGGGATTCCCGGGGCACATGGGGACAAATTAAAGTAAAACCGGTACCCAATTGCGCATGCAAACAGAATAGACAAAAAACCGAGGGTTATTAACTTTAAATTCTTTTTAATATTACCCTTCTTTAGATTTAAAAATAAAAGGGACATAAAATTACTCCCAATCTAATCCGATAATTAAAAAAATTTACTAATTAAAATTTATCGTATCCAAAGGCAAAAGCACGCCAAATATTCTTAATTATTTCAATATTAAGAAATCAATCTTATAGTTTATTTTAATCTTCATGATTGTCAATTAACAGAATCCATCAACGACTCGACGGCTAATGAGATACTCGCAAATCTGGGCCTTATCGACCGGGCCAAATGGCTACTACTTCGAGGCACCTAGCCTAGGTGTCTTGCGGCATGGCGCCCGAGTTCTGGGCATCGTTTCTTTTTTTGCTTTTTCTTGCGTCCAGGCATTTAATGAATATCTTTGGGCGGTGGCGAAGAATGCGATTACCACCGCAACCCCATCGATTAAGTAAAAACGGTTTTGACTTCGATACCGATATCACATTACCAGAAAATCAAAGCAGATGAGTTCGACTTCACCGGCGTTGCGGCAGTGTGACCTCCGGCGGCGGCGGAGCAGCCGTTGTAATGCGACCTTTGCTCTATGATCAACTTGGTAACTGCAGGCGAGTATGTCAAAGACGACACAATCGCCTTGGAGCATAGGCCTCTACGTACCATCAGTTTCTAAAGGCATGTATTCCCCTATTAGATTTTGCTTTAAACTCCAACAAGGTTGAGGAACTTGCTCAGTAGGCGTAGGTTGTCAACGTTGGTGGGGCGGTAGTCGAGCAGAGCAGGTGAATAGAGCAGGTAAGCAGCCCACTTGGCTCGAGAGATCGCTACATTGAGGCGATTAGGCATGAATAGAAACTCGATTCCCCGAGGCACATCCATCGCCGAGGATGCAGTCATCGACACAATAGCGACTGCCGCCTGCTGACCTTGAAATTTGTCTACGGTTCCCACCGGAATTTGGCTGAAACCGGCAGAGTCTAGCTTTGCTCGAATAAGTTGTACCTGTGCGTTGTATGGGGCAACAACAATGATGTTTTCTTTGGCATCAGCCAGCAGCATTTGACAACCTTTTTCATCTATCCAAGTTTTACGCAGTAAGTCTCGCACTATTTCAATGACCTTTTCTGCTTCTTCGGGAGATTCGGTCGAGTTTGACTGATGGCCAACTGCGATTGGAAAGACCCCCGGTTTACTATCTTCGAGTTTGCGAACTGGAGCGGCCGAACCTAGCTTCGAGTCATACCAGTTGTTTGAAACCACCGAACAGACTTGCTCATTCATGCGCCATGAAGATGGCAAGAAATAGCCAAATTCTGGGGGCAGAACTTTGTGGCCATCAGCCAACCAGCCGAGCGCTGAACCATCGATAGGAGCTGGATGAGTGCCCTGGGTAACTTGTGGTAGTTGCTGTGGGTCACCCAGCAGAAGCAAACGTTTGGCTGCTGTGGAGGCCGCGATTGTATTTGCCAACGAGAACTGTCCCGCCTCATCGATTACCAACAAATCGAGCACCTCATGAGGAAAGTTTTCTGTTTTCACGAATTCATAAACTGTCCCGCCAACTACAAACCCAGAACCCTTGTTCATGTCCATGAATTCACCGTATTTTGTGTTCTTGAAGGACGTCCATGTGGTCGATGCGAGGGCGTTAACCTCCTCTGGTGTTTGCTCCTTTTTCACTGCTTTGCCAATTAGATTCCTTGGTAAACCAGCGTCGCTCACACTTCGAAGCAGGTTCTCGATGGTTGCGTGACCCTGTGAAACTACGCCGATCTTCCATCTATATTTTATTACAAGGTCTGCAATTACTCGACCACCGTTGAACGATTTTCCAGCTCCCGGTGGGCCTTGCACAGCAAGTGTGCCCGTTGTCATTATTTGAAGGGTTTCAGTGATGCGCTTTGATGCATCTTTTCCAGTCACCGGTGGCAATGCCCCACCCAAAGGCGCTTGCTTTCTCAGAACATCGAGCGCAGGCTGCCGCTCAAAGTCTGGTAGACTTTTGAGGAGCTTCTCGCCCCAGATTTTGATGGCTTCCTCGATTTTTTTGGTCGCTGGAGGGGATCCTGGAGTGACCGCTAGGGGATACTTTTTGTGCTTCACGCCACTTGGTGGCAACATCTCTTCGACAATGAAGGTGGAATCATCCAGGGTCTTAAGCACATTAGCGTTAGAAATTCTTCTAGCACCGGGGCTTTTAGGTTCGGGCAGTTCTGTATATGAAGTTGGGTAAAGCAGATAGACCTGCGAGCCTATCGAGAGCTTGCTGCCAGGTGCAGGTGTTGTAAAGAGTTTTAGGTGTCGGCGCTCATTTCGTTGTTTGCCTTCTTTGTGCCAATCTCGATCAAGCTCGGCAGAGTGAACGATGAAAACATCGCGGGTGTCTTGCCAATCCTCAACAGGCGCAACTAAGCGATCGAAGTGAGCCCACCAAAAGCTTTTTTTCTCGCGTCGGTGAAAATCGATAGCGGCCGCTGCCAAAGCGATGGCCGTTTGGTCGGGCCTGCGATCAGCGACATCCACGCCACCAATGCGAGCCATCAATTGAACGAATAATGGGTCGGTTTGATCATCGCTGTCTATGGAAACATCAAGATTGCCAGCGCCGATTAGTTTCACGTCTTTTTCGCAGGCGAGCCCGACTAGCCACTCTCGCAAAGCTAGCGTTGAGCGACAGTCATATGCGTTGTATTTCTCGATGTCTTTGAGTTTTTCGTTGGCCTCATCGGCTTTGTTATTGGCAACTAACTCGCAGTAGTTGGCATATTCGACTACTGAATCGGCAGCGTTTGCCACACCTGTTCGCACATCTTCGATGCAGAAAATTGGCTCTAGCTTTTTGAGCGAATAGCTGTGGCTTCCAACGATCACTGCTCGGCGCACGATTGGGTATAAGTCAACCAATATACTCTTGCGCAAGAGATCATCAATGAAATCTTCGGCGACACCGTGGCGGGCCGCTAATGAAAGCAAGTGAGTTTTTTCATAAGCCGCGTAGTGGTAGACATGCATACCTAGATTCGCCGCCAATCGCGCTTTGAGCATGTCAGTGAATTGGATTAGTGCAGCCTTCTCCTCAGCTAGGTTGTGTGCCCAGATCGGCACGAAAACGCTGTTCTCGTCTACATAGCCGAAAAGATAATCGAGGTTCCACTTTTCACCCTCTTGGTATAGCGGGTCACCCTCAAAGTCAAAAAAAATGTCACCTGGGTTTTTCATTGGTAAGGCTGCCAAGGCACCTGCATCGGTAACTTCGAAAACCGGTGCAGAGCCTTTTGGCAGTTGCTTGGTTTTTCGCTGCACGCATGCCTGGCGTCTAAGGTTGATAAAAGTCTGCTCACTCATGTTTTTGACTCTAGCTAAGTTAGTTTCGGCCAACTTGGTTGCGGTGTCGATTCCTGCCGCGCGAAGCTTGGCTCGTTGGTCAAGACGCATTCCAGCGACCGACAACAAGTCATCATGTTCTTCTACATGGGGCTCACAAACTACACAACGACCGCAGGCGGCATATGTGTCATCGTTCCAAGCAATGGGCTTTCCTTCGTTGAATTTGTTCGCACGCCTACTCTCAATGAGGGCAAGCATCTCGGCCCGACGTTTTAGGTAGGTCGGCATGATGTCTGCGAGCTCGTGAGTGCTAATGCTCTGGTCGCCCAAAATCAGGTGCACATGTTTCGAGGTTGGCACATTGTTTTTCTGCAACTGGTGAGCATAAGCAGCCAACTGAATTAGCGCTGTGATCTTGGCTTTGCGAGCGAGTTTCGTGTCAGAGACGGCATATTCACCAGTGTCGGTTAGCTCCAAGAAGTCTGCGAAACCCTGAAACACCCCATCAAAGAATGTTGCTTGAAAAACAACCTTCTTCTTATCGGCGAGCGCTTGAAGGGTTTGTGCCGATAAATCGCGCATCTGCTCTGCAACCGACTTGGTTGGGTGTTTGTAGTCAGGCCGCGCAATCTCGGCAACACCACCTTGAAACTGGCTTTTAAACTCAGCTAGCTTTCGAGCTTCATGAGCATTACCCAGCGCACCAGCGCGCACCAGCATCGAGTCTTCATCTTTCGGCACCTCAATGGCAAAGCCGAGCGCTCGATCAATGCGTCGGACCTGAGCCCATAAACACTCGGATGCGTTTGCCAAATCACTTGCCGAAAATACTAGATTACCGTCGCCGAAGTCGTGCATTGTGCCTCCTGGGTCAAAGGTTATTTCAACTGAGTGCATGGGTCAGACACTGAACGTGACCAGCTCCCCATGAATGACGTCTATTCTTAAGTTAGGGTTTTTCCCTCCAACAGACCAACTCCGTGCGTTTGTTCGGCGTACGCCAAGCGAACGCAAGAAATGGCCACGCTTGGAGGTGCTGGGGTCGGTATCTTAAGGCACTATGAGGCCGGATCATGTTAGAGTTTTGCCGTCACGGCACGAATAGCACCTTGATCTTGATCGCGGACACGGGCTTTTAGCCTCACGACTTGCACAGGGCCTAGATGACTATATCCAACGCTTCTCAAGCATTGGATCCCGATAATCGTCAAAACACTTTCCGTCAGTGTTTACGAAGACCCCGGGCACTCATCATGTGCAAGAGGGGTTTTTACATAACCATTGCTGAGTGGATACTTCTGGAATGGGCATCTGGCCTCAACATTATATTGCCACAAGTGCTAGGCTACCTTTGGTAGTAAGCAGCAAATCATATGGCTTATCGCCCATCCAATTCCTAGCTATCGTATCCAGTTTTGAACAGGCATTTAAGTTACCAATGACAATAAAATTTAATCTTAAAATTAAATATCTTATTTTACTCCGCGTCTTCTGTGTAAACAAAGGAGGAACAGTTTTCTCACATATCCGTATTGCCGTTTCTTAGATATTATAATGCTGAGGTCGATATATATTTTGGTAAAGATCTTGATTGCTCCCGCCAACTTCAACCGTACAAATCACGATTTTAACTCTAGATGGAAGATCGGTTGTTTCAGCAACAAGTAATGCGCCCAAAGCGATTAAAGGAGGCCCGATTAAACAGTTCTTAACACTGCCCCCCGGCTTTTTCTAGTCACTTCGATCAAGCACATAATTTCGCAGAGGTACGCACGAATTTCCCGAATGGAGCGGGGGCCAATTTGCCTAACTTTCCCGCTTTTTGCGAAAATTGATTTTAGAGGTATTTCCAACTGACTCAAAAAAAATTATTGCTTTATATAATTAAATTATTTATATGAATATAGTTTTTTTAATTAAATTATTTTGCAAATGTATGGAAAATTTATGAAAAAGCTTAAAGATTTTGTCTCAATAGGATCAATGGAGGATATGGTAAGTAATTTTAAAAATCTTGGGAAAAATCTTTCAGACATCGGAAGCAACATAAAAAGCAAAAATTTTTCAGAT
>Ga0114978_10002366_pt1 | contig 15505 bp, 2 predicted proteins | sample S_140212_EF_Meta_FD_87027 | JGI IMG/M metagenome (GOLD analysis project Ga0114978, IMG submission 87027) | Freshwater microbial communities from Lake Simoncouche, Canada to study carbon cycling - S_140212_EF_MetaG | ecosystem: Environmental > Aquatic > Freshwater > Lake | place: Lake... | reverse complement strand
CGTAGATAAGTAGCATCAGATGTGTAAGAAATATACGCACCACCGCCAATTCTCATTACAGTATTATCTGTACGCAAGAAGTCGTCGCCGACTACGTAAATTTTAAATGTTCTTTGAGCCACTGTTTCACCGTCTGTTACAGTAACTACGAATTCGTAAAATCTATTTAATTTTTTAGGAGTTTGAACCTGTTCATACCCAGCAATGCCAATATTTGGTAGTGGGGCAAAGTCGTAGGGATAGTCGTCAAAAGTATTAACATCGAATGATCCGTCTCGTGCAGTAATGTCTAATGCTAGAATAGGATCAATAAAACCTGTTATTCTACCACTTCTGCTTAAAGATAACCCCGGGGGCAATTGTCCACTATCATTTTCAATAAAAAATTCTAATTCATCACCTGCACGTAGATCCGTGTCGGTTGCTAATAGTTGAAAATCAATATATGTTCCGTCTAACACAAAAGTCAGCGGAGTTTTTAACAATTGAACATTTCCGCTAACTGAGCGAGTGCCAAACGGAAGACCAATATCTCTATACGTGATTGTGTGGGCAATTCTATATATGTACTCGTCTGGAGTGGAATTGTTAAACGACGGTCTAACGATTTTTGTTTTTTTAGTATTAATGCTTTCTTCAGATGTAGTTACAGAAATTTCATTATCAAACACAAAATCATGTGCGCCGTCTGTAGTAAGTGTAACTAAATTATTAGTGTCTCTTGATGCACTTATTATACGTGCTGTTCTATGCGGCACGGCCCCAACGGGTAACGTACCCTCGGTTGTAATCCATTTTGGAGCATCGGCACCCTCAACTGTGATAGAAAGTGTTCTATCTGAAATTTCGTCAGTTGCAGTATTTCTTGCTCGAATAACAAAAGTTGATATAGTCGTTCTAACAACTTCGTACGGGGAACCTGAGATATAATTATCTATTAATCGTAGACCTTGAGGTAATGCACCAGATATTACATTAAATGTTATATTAGATAAGTTAGCACCAATAATTAGTGGTAAGGGAATACGATTATCTATCCCTTGGATGTCCTTACGTACCGTACGTTCTTCTAAGGTTACAATCGAGTGCCCAGATTTTACGCTCCAGATATTCAGCATATTATTATCCTATATGCTGTATTTATTGTTAACTTAGCGATACCCAAGCACCGTTTGCATATCCTAAGAACTGACCAACAGCGGGTTGGCCACCAACAGCTGGCGCAATACTGTCTGTACAATAAATTACATCACCGTTGCCCGGTGTTAATGCATTTCTTTGAATCACGGTATAGCTACCAAACCGTACAGGAACATTAAATGTAGCCCTAGTATTAGTTAAGTCAATAGATACCGAGCCCTGCCCTGAAACTGCTGAAGTAACAACATTATAGCCACTAACTGAATATACAGGAGAATTTCCTTCCACAAGCAGACCTTGTTTGATGTCAACATATTGACTAAATTCTGTATCTGAAGCTACAGTAATCTTTCCAAAATTTAACTGGCTTGTGATGCTATCAGTTTTTACGTTACCAGTAAGAGTTCCGGTGAACCCAGCAGTGCTTGAAATTGTCCCAGTAGCAGTGATTGTTCCTGGAGTTGTAACATTTCCGTCGTTTGAAACTGAAAGTATAATGTTTTGATATCCACTGTCCATTATTTCTAAATCGCCATCGGAATTTAAACGAAAGTATCTATTTGGGTTTGCGGCAGACAAATATGTATTATTAACTTGTAAAAATTCGTGATATCCTAATCCGGCTCTAGCTTCATTATATCCAGTTAAACATAAACTAGAATGTGTAGCATCACCTCCTGATATAGTAACAGTTGCAAATTCACTACTGCCAATACTAGTCACATTGCCTGTTAGATTACCAGTAACGTTACCTGTCACTTCGCCAGTTAAATCTCCAGTAAAACTAGTAGCATCTACCGGTTTATTAGAAACAAACTTGTCTCCTGTGCTGGCATATAATAAAGTTGCACCAGCACCATCAACTGTAAGACCTGCACCATTGGCCGCCGCCGCGTTGGCTGCGCCTTTGGCCACAGTAATATTAAGGTCTTCTACATCTAGCGTAGTAGTATTAAGCGTAGTAGTAGTTCCGTTAACAGTTAAGTTACCGTCAACTGTAACATTATTAAATGTAACACTACTTGTTGTAGCAACAGCTTGACCAATACTAATAGTACTTCCGCTAACAGTTACTCCTGTGCCTTGTGTTATTACTGTAACATCAGCACTACCATCAAATGCTACGCCATTAATATTTTTAGTGGCTGCAAGTTTAGTTGCGGTAGCCGCATTACCGCCAATGCTAGTACCTGCAAGTGTTTGTACACCGCTACTTCTAGTAACTGAAATAGATTCAGTACCAATGTAAAATATTTGACTAGTATAAACACCATTGGTAACAGTACCAGCATTGCCAGTTACATCACCGGTTACATTGCCAGTTACATTGCCAGTTACTGCACCAGTTACTGGACCAGTAAAACTTGTAGCAGTAACAGATCCTGTAATATTAATATTACCAGTTCCGTTAATATTGCGACTATTAAGGCTTAGGTCTCCGCCTAACTCTGGACTTGTATCTTGAACAACATCATTATAAGTACCGTCTAATGTAACATTAGCATTAATTCTATTTGCAGTATCTTCCGTGTTGCCATATGTAAAAACAACATTGCCAGTGCCAGCAACTAGGGCCAAGCCAACTGCATCAACTGCTCTTTCGTCAGTATAGGTAGTAGCAGGTTTACCACCGGAAGTAGTGCCGTCGCCGATGTAAATTGCTTTTTCTTCTGTATCGTAAACCAACTCACCCTCGGCAAATAACTTGCCTGCTCTATCTGCTGTTGGACCGCGTCTAATTTGTAATGCCATTGTATTCTCCGTTATAATGTTCCAGCGTCTATGCTAAATTCGCTAGGGTTATTGAATGTGCCCATATCTGTTCCTACAACGTACAAATAGTAACTTATAGGATCCACAAACACTGGATTGATAACTCCATAGTCAAATGTATTTATTCGTCTTTCTAGATCGCTTACATCCACGTAAGCGTCTGAGCCTGTTGTTCTAATTACGCCAGTTACATCGCCAATTAGATCAGCATTAACTGCTGAGTTAAATGTCTTAACCCCGCCAATAGTTTGATCACCGGTAGTATATACACCGTTAGTAACTGTGCCGGCATTGCCGTCAATACTTATTCCAGTTAACGATTGTACTGCCGATAGTCTGTTAACTGCTATATTTGTAGTACCTAGGTTAAATGAACTAGATGTATAAAATCCGTTAGTAACTGTGCCTGCGTTGCCCGTCACATTACCAGTTACATTACCACTTAGGTTACCAGTGAAACTAGTAGCAGTAACAGCGCCAGCATTAGTAATTGCCTGCCCTTGGAAATTAACTGCGCTATTTGGTTTAAACTCTAAAGTTATAACATCGCCTACAAGTCTAACATGCAGATTGCCATCAGCATCAATTTTTCTAAACTTGTATTGAAAATCTACAACTTCTTTAAAAACTGATTCACCTCGTGGCCCTAAGTTAGTTCCGCTAGGCGCTGTCCCTAATCTATTACCCAAGTATAAGAAGTTTCCGTTGATTTTTAAAAACGCTTCTCTAAGATCGTCTCCGGTGCCATCGTTGGCAACTAGTCCAACGCTAACAAGATTGTCTTGAATTTCAAATGGAACTGGCATATATGTTTCCTTTTAATGTTTACCTACAACAGCTTCGACAACGCCTTCGCCGTCTGTTGTTTTTACTGCTAATGATTTACCAATAACTGTACCAACTTTTGGATCGTTATTAACAATGGCATATCCTGGCTTGCCGCTTGATACTAGTAAGTCGCCTTTTTGTACACGCCCAATTACTTTAACTGGCACACGACCTTGTAGAGCAACAGCAACTACATAATCGCCAACTAGTTCGTTGTTCATCAGGTAAGCAGGTTTCAATGACACTACACCTGCTACTCTGCGATCATTAAACACAGTACTTTGTGTTACTTCTTGTTCGCCACCAAACACTAATACTGTTCCTTCTTCGTATATGGCATCTGCTAGATAATTTTCAGCCAAGTCAGCATAGTTAGCAGTTGTAGCATTTCCACTAAATGTAGTAGAAAATAAAGTTTTGGTGCCTGGCTCATATTTTAAATTACTGCTAGCTTGAATATAACTTGAAGTTGTTGTAGCCGGGCTTGTGCCACCTTCTGTGTCAGTAAATGTCAAATAACGTGTGCCAGTTGTTGTATTCCCTACTACAGCTAGTTTAGTTGCCACTACACCTGTAGCGGCTGTTAACTCACAAGTAACATCGGCTGCCCCGCTAAATGTAACGTCGCCAGTTACTGCCCCGCTAAATGTAATCTTACGACTATTTGTCCATTGGTCGGCCTTTGCCGCAGTACCGGCAAATGTTGATAGTGCCGCTGTAGTACCCCTGGCTATAATATCAGTACCGTCATTCATTTCAAGATTACCGCGAAGATCACCTTTAAAAGTACCTGAAAAGTAATCAGTGGTTAATGTATTGTCATCTGCTTTGAAAGATAAACTTGCATCTGTATATACTGTTTCTGCGGTAGCATTAGTGTTGTTACTGCCAACAAATGTTAACTTGTAAGTAGTTGCCGCATCGGCAGCACTAATAGTCTTAACTTTTGTTGCTGTATCAGCATTACCTTCTAATGATCCTTTAAACTTACCAGTTTCTAAAACATTAGTTGATGCGTTATAACTCAATGAACCGTCGGAGTAGATAACTTCGTTTGTTGCTGTTTCATTATTGGAGTCAACAAAAGCCAAGTAGTATGGTCCAGCGGCATTTGCGGCACTAATAACTTTAACTTTGTCAGCACCGTCAATTTGACCAACAATAGTAGAACCACCACTTGGCACTTCAAATGTACCGTAGAACTTGTTAGCGTATACGTCACCCTTAACACCAACACCGCCCCACACTTGTAATGCACCACCTACAGTGACTGCATTACCAGGCGCCGGCCCAACACTTCTACTACCAGCAGTAGTACTGGTAAAGATAACTGTGCTAGATGCATTTAGTTCAGTGAATGTACCTACCTTAGCAGTATTTTTACCAATTTCGATACCGTCTATATAACCTAGTGTATATGAACTAATAGTAACGTTTGCCGCAGTAGATTTTAGAGTTACTGCTCCAGAAGCTGACTCAATAGCAATAGTTCCTGTACCAGTTGGTTTAAATGATACATTTTTATTCTCACCTGTCATTGTAACTGCCGCATCAAATGTAGCAGTATCAGTAGCGTTTAATGTAGTAAACTTACCAGTAGAGTGATTACTTGTACCAATACTCATATTAGTAATAGTACCAAGCGCAGTTGATGTAAGCTCTAACTTAGGCTCATCAGCTGAGGTTAGTTTAACTAGATCTACATAGGCTGTACCGTTGACATCATATGCAGATAGTGATAGTGTGTTAGCGGCTACCTTAGCTGATTTTAACTGTGTACCGTTTACAAAGTATGCATTGGTAGTGATAGTATCAGTATTATCGCTACCTAATATTGCATTATCGGTAATAGATACATCAGTAAATCTTGCGGCTCTATGTCCGCTAGGATTTTCAGTACTACTAATACCTATTGGAGTATTTTGAATACCTGTAGAAGTTTCAAAGCCTACGTTAGAAGTCCAACGGTCGGTGGCCGCTATCCATGTTAACGTCTTGTCACTAGCTGCCTTAACTGTAATACCACCGCCATCACCTGTAGTGTTGTTTCCACCTGCGGCAGTAAAGATTAATTTACCACCTGTAATAGATCCTGCTGATACTGTGATAGTAATACTAGTTGGACTAATGACAGTGGCAACAGTAGCAACCGCACCAACTGTACCAAGTACTGCGTTGTTAGTTGCTCCAACTGTGCCATCTTTGGTAATAACCATTCCTGGAATAATTCCAGTAATTGTGCTATTATCAGCTGCCAACATATTAGTAACAACACCACTAGCATCAATATCGCAACTGATCGTAGGTGTTTGAGTAACTCCTGCTAGGATAATATTTTTATCAGCAATATTAACCGTACTAGAGTTAACAGTTGTGGTTATACCTTTGACAATTAAGTTACCAGTTACTAATGCATTGCCAGTAACTTCAAAGTTGCCGCCAACAAATAATTTCTTAGCAATAGCCACACCACCTGCAACTTTTAGCGGACCAGTTGTTGAGTTAACCGCATCGTTTACACTGGTAATTTCAACAGTAGTAAATTTACCAGTTGAATCAGATAACGCACCAATTGCCATATTATTGATACTGCCGTTAACAGCAGGGTACATGGTAATAGTACCAATCGAACCATTTGTTGAACGAGGTTGCAGACTAATGTTAGCATTAATTGGATTGAATATTACGTTGCCATATGCTTTTAAGTTTGGCACATACACTTGTCCATTTAATACACCTGGGTTAGTAGTTGTGCCTTGCACTGTCATTGTACCATTACCGGAAGTTCCTGCAAACACCGGAGTTAATGAATCGCTTGAGCTAATTGTAATAGTATTAGCAATTGGTGATATAGAAACAATATAATATGTTCCAGGAAGAATATTACCAAATGTATCACCGCTAAACAATAATTCCTGTCCAACATACATGTTAGCTTTTGAGGTAACAGTAATTGTTCCGCCGCTGTTTAGAGTTGCAGTTGTGTTAACACCTGTAGTAAATGTACCAATTGAAATAATTGGAGTTGCAGCCGCACCTGAGTTGCCGTTCGCTGTTAAGAACTTGGCTTGTCCCGGAGTATAGAAGTCAATGGAACTACTATTTGATGTATCAATTGCTCTTTGGCCGTCTAGTATATACTGTGTAGCTTCAATAGCACCATCATCGGTAGTGCGAACAATGCTGTTGCCTGCACCAGTTTTAGTTACATTCCATACACCGTATGTGTTTTTATGTGGATATGTAGTATCTCGTGCAACAATGCTCATAATACCGCGAACAGCTACGTCGGCTAACAAGTTATCATTGAACTCGGCATTTTTAATACCATCGCCAGCTTCAACAATCTGACCTGTACTTATAGGTGACGGTGATGTAGAACTTCCGCTAATATTACCTAAGACTCGATCAGTTTGAATATATTGTAGTGATCCTAACGGAGTGCCTCGGTATAGAGTTAGTATTGCAGTACTAGAACTGCCAGTGCCAACAAACGGAGTGTTTAATTCAAATTGTGTTGCACTAGTAATTCCTGCAACAAACATCTTTACTGGCTGAGTACCGTTAGTTGTTACGTCTGCTGGATTTGTTACATTAACTGTTGGTGCAACAACGTTACCACCAGCTGATGCAAGAGTTACAGGCATGCCAATTGCAATATTATTCATGTCGGCTGTTGGTACGGTGACATACAAACTGCCAGCTGTGATAGTAGCAGTCACTTGGAAAGTATCTGCATACCTTATTGATGTAAACCCATTAGTTACATCAAACTGCGAATAATTAAATGCCGCCAATCCCAGTTTAGTTGTTCTAGCTGTTCCGGTATATGCACCGGCTAGTCTTGTGTCTAGTGTTATTACAAAAGACGTTGTAGTTGGAACTGATTTAACTAACCAGTTACCGTTAATACTACTACTAAAAGTAATTGAGGCAGCGGTTATTGTTCCAGTTATCTTGTTAGTCAATGTTACGTTTGTGCCACTTATCATTTTTACATAAGTGTTTGCTGGTATGTTAGTACCAGTTACTAATTGACCAGTACCTACACCTGAATTAGGTGCTGTTAGTATTAGTTGACGACTACCAGCTTCAGTTCCTGAGGCAGTAGTAGTAACTGGTGTTGCAACCGATCCTGTAATTAAAACATTATCACCAGCTTCTAAAAGATGCGGCAATTGAGTATTAATTCTAGTTTCCCACGGAGTTACAATAGTATTACCTGCACCAAACACGCCCGGATATTCTGGATACTCTAATTGTACGTATGCACTTGCACCTCCTACACGTACACTTGAAGCTACACATAAGAATCGGCCGTTATAGTTAACATTACTGTTGCCGGATACTGTGTACCATATGTTGGCAGTTATTGATGTTGGGGATCCATCTATAAGGAATTTAACCAATACGTGTGGCGAAGTTCCTGTCGGTAGCCCATCTACACCTGTCACTATATAAGGCACACTATTTACTACTGGAGTTCCAGATAACAGTACACCTTGATTATTTTGTCTGCTAGCTATATTAATATCAATTTTATTTTGAGATATATTAGCATCTTCTCTAATAAACGAATTGTCAATAGTCTCACGTTTGACATAAATGCTAAGTTCTTTGCCAGTAGTGCCAACTAACTCAACTTGTATCTGACTGTTGTCTGTTGACGATTTTGCATTTACCCATTTTGGTTCTTCGAGATTGTTATTAAAAACTAATAGGTCATTATTAATATTTCCATCAACATCAACGTTTTCATCTGACAATTGTTGATTATCAACATATCGTTTTGTAACTGCATAGTTAAATGGGGTAGTAGGTGTAATCTCGCCTAAGTTCTCAATATAATGACCGGCAAGTCTTAGGTTGGCTTGCATTTCTTGAATACCATTACGGTCTAAGAATCCTGCACCAAGAGTGCCCTCACTGATAACAACATTGTTACGGTCAATACCCAATCGACGATTTAGATAACCGTCGATAGCATGTTCTGTTGGAACTTTAGTATCTGACAAGTCTTGGAATGTGTCGTCATCACTAAATTCACTAATAGCTCGACCACGTTTGAATCCTAAACCATCTAAGTTACTTAGGGCCAGTGAAGCCGCAAATGTTACAGTACCAGTACCTTGGTCAACGGTAAAGAATCGACCTACACGGAAGAAACCATCTTGGTCCGTAGCAACCCAGAATACACGACCGGTGCCGCGCTCAGCAACTTCTTTCTTTTGATTCTTTGCCTTACCAACACCATAGATCTTGTTTGGATAATTTGTTTGATTATAACCACCAGTGCCAATATCACTAAAGTCGTGGCCAGTAACGCGGCAAGTACTAATATTAACAATAATATCACTTTGCTCGCCCTTGCTTAGACCAGTACGCAATGAAATAGTATTATCTTGTACTAGTGCAGGGTTATATAATTTTTCAGTTGGGTAGATGCGTGTGGCGCTAGTTACTCCAAATGTTCCAGGCTGTGCAATGAATGACTGATTCATTGTTACAGCACCGGTATCTGAGTTAACAGTATCGACGGTGTAAGTTCCAGTACTACCCGGAGTATCAAAGTAGTATGTACCGCTAGCTGGCCCAGTTGCTAGTCCCTTAGTTAGTGTTATTCCGTTTATGTTAATATCTTTAACATAGGTATTAGTAGACACATTAAGACCACGCACTAGTTGTCCAATAATAATACCTGCAGGTAATGAACCGTTAGATGTAACATAGATGGTATCACTATTTTGTAGACCAGTGGCTGTAGTACTAAAAACGTTAACGCCAGTTACTTGTTCTATAATTGTAGTTCCTGATATCACTCCAGTACCTACAGATTTTTGTATGTTTGCGTTTAGACTAATTGTACCAGATGCTACCGCCGATACAGTTAATGTTGTACTAACAATTCTTCCAGTAAACGTAGGAGTTGTAACAGTAGAAGATGCACTTAAAGTATATGTGCCTTCCCCACCCAGCGAACTACCGGATTCAGTTGAAGAATTCTGAGTAGTAACTAGAGTTCCGGTTGGGATACCAACTCCAATAATTTCGTCACCGAGTTGAATAATGTTTCCGCTAACATACGTAACAACCATACTAGTGCCAGTAATTGTAGCAACAACTGTTGCCTTTGCTGAAGTAAGTGTTAGTTGTGTATTTGACGAAGTTAATATTGGACCACTAATATTATAGCTGATGTTGCTATTGCCGTAGACAGTATAGTGTACGCCCATGGCCTGACTACTTACTAATTGAGATGTACCTACTGTGTATGTGCCAGCTACTCCGGCAGTAAAGAAATATACAGTAGCAGAAATATTAGCAGTTAGCGCATTACTTAATGTAATAACAGTTCCGTTAATACCAGTTACATACGTATTGGTTGGCAAGCCTGTAATTGTTGCCGCAAGGCCGGAAACAAATTGTCCGTTTATAATGCTAGCTGATCCACTAGCCAATGTTATTGTAAATGTTCCACTAGTACCTGTTGCACTTGAACTATAAATTGCTGATGCGGTACAAGTTGATTGTCCTATAACAATAGTTCCAGATGTTACACTAGTTCCTGTAATACCGGTGATAGTTGACCCTATCAATACTGTACCGGATGCTACTGCTGATACAGTTAGAATAGTTCCAGCACCGCCACTACCATTATTAATAGCACCAGTAAATCTAGCCGCATTTGGTGCAACTTCTAATCCTGAAATATTATATGTTATTATTTCACTGGTTGCATTATATGATGCTGAGGATACACTAAAGCCTTCACCTGCACGAGTAGGAGCACTTAGACCTGTACCAACATATCCGCTAATGTCCTGATATGATCTAGAACTATCTGCGGTAGTTTCACTAATGCCAATAATTCCGTAGCCTTCTGTGCTACTGATAGTTTTAACAAGGTAGCTTGAAACTCTATGGATACGCCCGTTCCAACCGAATGCCATTTGACCAGTCAGTATACGAGCTAATTCATTTGCACTATTAATTTTCTTAATAGCTAGATATCGGTCTCCAGCTTTTGAACCTAGTGTTCTAGTTGTACTACCGCCATCAATTCCAGCCGCGGCCTCAGTTAACCTATTGTGATCTTGATCGACTACCAGACCAATATAATTATAACCAGAGTCAAACGTTAAAATAACTTCGTTTTGAATAGGAGACACTGCTTGAATAGTTGCACCGTTCAATGCCGGGCTCGGTGCCGAACTAACAGTAAATGTAGTATCGCTAGTAACTGCAACAATGTAAGCCGATGTTGACAATCCACCAATTCCGCTAACAACTGACACTGTCATGCCTGCACGTAATACTGATGTAGAAAGCACAGTAACGTTAGTTCCAACACTAGAAGCTCCACTTAATACATTAGTAGTCAGCGTCATTGCTTGGCTTAACGGATCTTTAGTGTTAAACGCTAGAACACGATATACTGGAGCTTTGGGTGTGTCTGTAGGATCGCCCCTAAAGACTAATGCTGTACTTGGTCTTGTTGGACTAATGTTATCAACATTATAAAATTTAAAATTTTGATTTGCTCGAATAACGACCAATTGGTTATCATAAAGTACATCTTGTAATCCGCTAGCCGCAGTTGAGTTTGAACCTGAAGTGTTTAAATTTAATCTTAGAATAGTACCAGATTTTAATTTAAGTGTAGTTACAGAAGTTATTCCAAACGTACCAGGATCACTAGTGGTAAACTCTAAAGTGATATAGTCAGTACTTGAAGCTACACATAACCATCCTGTAAAATTATTGTTGTATAATGTGTTAGAGTTACCTGTAATGGTATAATATCTGCCTACATCAGGAATAAAAGTTTTTGCAGGAAAGGTAAATTTAACTTGATACTTTCCAGAACTGCCTACAAGATTAATACCTTTCTGTGAAGCAGTAGGTTGAGATGTTGAGAAGTAAGATCCCGATGCATCATTTACGTTGGCAATTTCGTATCTAGTAATACCAATGTCAGTAACGATGCCATCAACAACCGCATATCCGTGATTAATTTCAATTTCACTAACGTTATTTGGTAGGTAATTGTATCCTTCAATATAAACAGTAGTTTTAGTTTTGCCCATTTCTGAAGCAAACGGCCCTGTTTTAAATACTTTTGCTACTTGGGCCATGTCGTCGGATAAGTTTGAAGAGTCGGGTACTTCAAACGGATCACTACCTTCTGCAACAAGCGCATACTCTCCGTGGGCGTTTGATCCGCCAACTGATCGTATTTGTCCACCGTTGCATGAGTAATAGGCAGTCCAACAGTAGTAGGTAAACACAGACACAGTTTCGATCAATCCGTTGTTTGTAGCAACTAGTCCGTAGCCTAAGTCGTTTAACTGTGTCCAGTCATTTGACAACATACTAGTATTACCAGCGGCCTGCATAACTAATTCCTCAGGCAATGTGCCAGATACTTCTGTACTATACGGAGTATCTTCGTTGAGTTGAAGAACATATTTTGGATAGACAACAGCATCTACAATATCGTTAGCATACGCTCTGCCGCCAACAATAATGTTATTAATAAGAGTTACTAGACCTGCAATGGCACTACTTGCGGCTATTCCGCCAACCTTAGTAGAATCAATAACTTGAGCAACAACATCGCCGCTATCAACATTATTTAAAGTTTGATAATTTACTAATGGTGCTTGATTGTTAATAATGCGCTGTGCCAGTGTATTGATATAACTAATACCTTCGCGACACTCAACACTTTGTTCTGTTACAACTAATATAGAACTTGCAGCCAAGTATCTCTTACCAGATTTAATTGTATTATATCGTCCACCGTATAATATGTCAGTTGAAATATTACTGACTAGGTATCCTGTATCTCGTCTAGAAGTAGATTCGCCAAAAGCAAATGCACAATACATTTCGCCAGTGTCGCTGTCTAAAGTAAGTTGTGAACCTGGAGTACTTCCATTTATACTTGCTGAGATTGTAAAGTTTGTTCCACCTGGAAGAATTTCTTTAACATAGTATTTAGAATCAGTATCTACTCCACCAAATGTACCACCAGCTACTCTAATAGTTGTTTGATTTGCATAGTCAAACACACCTGGATTAGTTGGGTATACAACTGTGATACTGGTATATGTAGTATCAGTTGGCGCTTGGGTTTGAAGTATAGCAACTGGAACTATTAGATTGTATAAACTATTTGTATTTCCTCTAATTTCGTATTCTGCCGTTGCATCAGGTAGTGTTGCTACTCTTGCAAATTCAAATTTTACTACAAACAGTCCGTCAACTTCTAACGGATTACTTGCTGTAAGGATAACAGCATCAAATGGATCTGTCCCGCTAAATCTAATAGGCATACCGGCTCTCATTTTAGCAGTGCTGGCAGTTACCATTTGATTATTAGTTGTTGCTGTAATAGTAAATGTATAAGTGTACTTTAAGAAATTATAAACTTCAGCTTGAATAAAGGATCTGTTAGCAACTAATAGATCTTTTGCCGCAATAAATCCTGCCGGCTTTGTATTAGCAACCATTGTTTTTGTAGTATCAATTAAGGTTTCTAATCGAGGTTTGCTGTCAATTGATGTGATATCAATTTTTGTAATAATATCTTGAACTCGGGCCTGAGCAAATGCTACAGAAGTTAATAATCCGCCGCCACTTACTGCATTGACCTGTGTAAGACTAGTTTTCTTGTCTAGCACAGTAACAGCTTGTGCTACCTTACCAATTATTTCTTTTAATCGAGCATATGCGGCAATAGTTTTATCTTTTTCGTTATTACCTAATGTACTGTTTACGCCAACAAAATAGGCATTCGCCGCAACTATAGTTTCTAAGTTACCACCGTAGGTTAAGTCATATAGAATAGCATCTATAATAAAACCTACGTCTTGAGCACACTTGACTGCGTTGTAGGCAAATCCTGCAGTGAACGGTGAAATAGGGCCGTTACCTACACCAATTATCTGTACGTTGATCCATGAAATAATTTCGTCAATAATAAATGCTTTATTGTCGCTAATTAATCTTCTAGAATTGCTGTAGTCAATATTAAATCCTGTAGGATCTGTTAATACAAATGCTGGAACAACAGTTAATCCGTTATCAACAATGTCAACAAATCCTCCCGAATCACCAGCCATCAATGTACCTATTCTGGTGTAGGCTAGTTGTCCGTACACAGCTGAGGTAATAGTTGATTGTAGTAAAGAAGTCAAGTAGTTAAATGCAAAAACAGTAGCGGCCAGCTGAGTGTTTCTAACTAATGTTGCACTAGCAGTTCCTCTGTAATAGGCTATAGCGGCTTTTGTAGTACGGAAGTTGCTATTGAACATCATGTCGTAGCCAACAGCATCAATTACGTAGCCAACGTCACGACTGCAAGTTCCTTGATTGTATTCAAAATCGTACCAAATACTGTCAGGGTTATTTACGTTTAGTGTTACTTGTCGATTAATTTCAGCAATAACAGCCGCTTGTAACAAGGCTTTTTCATCTTGTAATTTTTGGAAAGCATTAACTAGATTAATATTAACCCATGTAGTACTTGGAACAATTAACGCAGGGCCACTACTACCGGATGATACTTGAGTAACTTGGCTTAGAGCATCTTGTCGTGAGTAGAAATTACTGCTGGACGAAAGTCTAACATTACCTGTGCCTTGTGTTGCGGTACCGGTACCGGTACCTACCCCAGTTGCAATAAATGAAGTTCCAACTGCATTACTAGTAGAACCAATACTGACAAAGTTTGTTTGATTTGGTGCCACCCCTAGCGATGCAATAGTATATGCTCGCCCAATAACAAAATTGGTAGAGGTTACAAGACCCGTGCCTGTTGCAGTAAAGACTGTATTATGTAAATTGTCTACCGCGCCTAATGCTGTCCAAACAGTATTTCCTGGCGTGTTAATTTTATAAGTTTGTCCTACAATAAGACTTCCAACGTCAATGAATTGTGCGTTTGGAATAGGTACGTTATCAACAATAGCAAGTGCTAGATCTTTAATGTATTCAATTATGTCTAATGTTCTTGGACGTTCAGCGTCTGATACTAATTTTGCATCACTAACAAAATAAGATAGTCCGTGTTCAACTACTTTTAAGTTACCGCTGTAAACAATGTCGTGGGCAATGTCGTCGAGTAAGAATCTTATATCTCGTTGTGCAGAATACACATCGTATAGGTATTTGTTATTAATGTAGTCAATAGTACTTGCACGAATGGTATTTGCATTAATATCTAAAAGATTTTTTGCTGATCGAATTGTAGTTGAAACATTTTCAATGTTTGGATAAGTTGGCGATGGTAATGTATCAACACCAAATCTTAGAGCAGTAATAATAATTCCAAATTTGTCTGATACAGAAGTTGAAATACTCTGAGTACCAGCAGTTAATCTTGTTTGAACAACTCCAACTTGTAGTAGTCCATTAAATTGCTCTTGAGTTCCGGGATTATATCCAATAAAGTCTGTACTGTTTAATACAACTTTAGATGCAACTTCGCCAGCCCACTCTAATCCTTTGTATATTTGGGTAACTTCTGCAGATATATTTGATTTATCTTCAATGTCAAAATAGTTTTTAGCAACTAATAATGTTTGTGTATTCCCGCCGTAGACGGCATCGTAAATGACTGCGTTAACAATTCTGTCAGCATCTCTGATATAAACAGCAAGTCCTGAGAAGGCCGCGCTGTCTAAAAATGCAGAATAGTATGTTTGTATAAATGCAATATACTCAGCTTTAATTAATTCTCTATTGGCTAAAAGTATTG
>Ga0114978_10002365_pt1 | contig 15507 bp, 13 predicted proteins | sample S_140212_EF_Meta_FD_87027 | JGI IMG/M metagenome (GOLD analysis project Ga0114978, IMG submission 87027) | Freshwater microbial communities from Lake Simoncouche, Canada to study carbon cycling - S_140212_EF_MetaG | ecosystem: Environmental > Aquatic > Freshwater > Lake | place: Lake... | reverse complement strand
GCTCATTACGGCCCAATTGAATTTCCAGGCCGTTGCTTAATTTAATTTGCCAAGCCCCACGATCATTAATAATGAATTGGGCTAATGACATGGACTGATCTGCTAAGGCTGTTTTAATACCTTTCATTATTTCAAGCACTTTCAATTCTTGAGATTCTGGGCCGTTTACCAAGGTCATATTCGCAAACTGTTCAATATTATTGGGGGTAAATATATTTCCCTGCTCAGTAATAAGGCTATTTTTCCCCCATCTCACATAGGGTTTCTTTTCGTGTACTTTTACATCTATTGCATCAGGCCAAATACGCTTAACTGTTACCGTATCTACCCAAGGTAGTGATGAAACAACAGTGTGTATCGTTTGCATATCCACATCAAAAAAACTAGTCATCACCAATGGCTCTAAAACTATTTTTATTTCATTCTTACTGAGATATTGAAAAACACCCTCAGTTCTTACGTATTTAATAGCTAGAGAGGTTTTTTTAATCGTTAACGATCTGAGACGCCCTCTCGTTGCCTCTTCATACCCGACTAGACCGACCAGAATCAATAAGGCCAATCCGATCACTAAGTGTTTGGTGTCTATATTAGCCATTAGGTAAAGCTAGTTTCCAATATACGCCATACTAGTTCTTCAAAATTGATACCTGCTTGTTTTGCAGCCATTGGCACTAGACTATGATCAGTCATGCCAGGCACGGTATTAATCTCGATTAATTGATATTGTCCAGAATCATCCATAAATACATCGACTCTTGCCCAACCTTTTGCCCCAACCACTTTATTGGCAGTTACTGCCAAGTCCTTAAGAAACTGCTCTTGAGTTTGATTTAAGCCGGATGGACAATGATATTGCGTTGTCGTCGAGTTATATTTTGCTTCGTAATCATAAAAAGTATTTGGAGTTTCAAGACGAATGACAGGTAATGCCTCATTATTCAAAACCGCAACAGTATATTCTTTGCCAGTAACCCAGCTTTCAGCATAAACTTCACAGCGAAACTCTAATGCTATTAACAGTGCTTTAAGTAATTCTTCTCGATTACTTGCTTTGCTCATACCTAAGCTGGAACCTTCCTGAGCAGGTTTGACAATAACAGGAAAGCCGAGGCTTTCAATACAAGCGTCAAGGTCACTTTCATTTTTCAACAAATACCATTTTGGTGTTACCAGACCATATCCTTGCCAGCATAGTTTTGTTCGAAGTTTATCCATTGTTAACCCAGATGCCATGACGCCACTTCCAGTATAAGGAATACCCATGGTTTCTAGCACACCTTGAAGTACACCATCTTCTCCGCCGCGACCGTGAATAATGTTGAACACACGATCAACTTTTATGCCACTTAAGGCTTCGATTAGGTTATCTGTTACATCAATGGCAATTGCATCTACGCCTTTACGAATTAATGCCTCATAAACGGCTGCTCCGCTTCTTAGGGAAACGGCCCTTTCAGCCGCTGAGCCACCCATCAAAACAGCAACACGCCCGAATTTTTCTGGATTATCTTCGGTTTTTTTAAAGTTACCTACCATACATACCTCAGTCTGCAAATCCACACCTTGATGTTCCTTTACTTTATGTTGCACATAATGAATTAACTCTTCGATATCTGATGCACTAGAATTACCTGTGTTTACGATAAAATTGGCATGCTTTTCGGAAACAGATGCACCTCCAATTTCATACCCTTTTAGTCCTGATTCTTCTATCAAGCGTGCCGCAAAATCACCGTCTGGATTTTTAAATACCGATCCACAACTAGGCTGGTTGGTAGGCTGTGTTTTAGCTCGTTTGTCTAAAAAGGATTTGATTTTCTGATAGCTAGCATCGACATTACCTTTAGGTAATTCTAATTGGCAACTTAAAAACCATTGGTTTTCTATATTTTTTACACAGCGGTAACTTACATTGAAATCTGCACGAGATCTTAATGATATATTTCCCGACAAATCTATCATTTCTACTTGCTTAACAATGTTCCACATTTCTCCGCCAAATGCACCGGCGTTCATTTTTAAGGCCCCTCCAATTGTCCCTGGAATGCCTGCTAAAAATTCAGCACCAATTAGACCCTTTTCTGCGCAAAAGCGAGCTACATGAGCACAAGGTATTCCTGCCTCTGCATAAACTAAGCCTTCTTCAGAAAGTTTTATTTCTTTTAGGCGTCCTTTAGTATTAATAACGGTACCTTGTATACCACCATCTCTGATTAATAAATTACTACCTAAGCCCATCCAAAATAAAGGTTCAGTTGCGGGTAAGGTTTTTAAAAACTCACATAAATCCTGTTTATCAAAAGGAATATATAGACGTTCAGCTGGGCCTCCTACACGCCAACTAGTATATTTGGCAAGTATTTCATTGTGTAATAATTTACCTTTCATGTGAGCAGGGGCAGTGGAGATGAAACTCTATTTTCTAGGGCTTCAGTGAGTAATTTAGGTAGTTGAGTAGCAAACTGTCCAACATTACCTGCTCCCATTGTCAGAATCACATCTTCTGGTTTGACGATTCCCGCCAAAATGGTTGGTAATTCTTGCCAACCATCAACGAATATTGGATCAACTTGAGCTCGCATACGAATAGCACGGCTTAATGCTCTGCCATCGGCACCAGTAATTACCGTTTCACCTGCAGGATATACATCCATCAAAATTAATACGTCTACAGTGGATAATATCTGCACAAAATCTTCAAATAAATCTCGTGTACGTGTATATCGATGTGGTTGGAAAATAATCACCGAACGTCTTTCTGGCCAGGCTTGATGGAGGGCTTCCAGAGTTGCAGAAATTTCTTTTGGGTGATGCCCATAGTCATCAACCAGTGTTATTTTTCCACCATCGATAGCTAAGTCACCATTAACCTGAAATCGTCTACCTACACCCTTAAATACAGCAAGACTACTAATTATCGCATCATCAGAAACTGCCAGTTTAGTTGCTACAGCAATAGCGGCTAGTGAATTAAGCATATTATGCCAACCGGGCATATTTAACGTTACACGCAACGTTGGATAGTTACCTTTACGCAAAACACTATAAGTTGTGAGCATTCCGTTTTGTGAAATATCTACAGCGCGAATGTCAGCGTCTTCATGAACTCCATAAGTAACAACAGGCTTGGATATTTTTGGCAGAATCTCTCTAATACCCTCATCATCAAGACACATCACTGCTAATCCATAAAAAGGTAGGTGATGTAAAAACTCTATGAACGTATCTTTTAATCTTTGATAATTATTCTGATATGTTTCCATATGATCTTGGTCTATATTTGTCACGACCGCTATCATTGGTTGAAGATATAAAAAAGAAGCATCGCTTTCGTCAGCTTCAGCTACTAAATAATTTCCCAGTCCTAATTTGGCGTTACTGCCCGAGCTGTTTAAACGACCGCCAATAACAAATGTTGGGTCAAGCCCACCTTCTGCAAGCATACTTGCTGTTAAACTGGTAGTAGTGGTTTTGCCATGTGTGCCTGCAACTGCTATTCCAAAACGAAAACGCATCAACTCGGCAAGCATTTCTGCACGGGGAATTACAGGGATTCTATTAAGATAAGCTTGATCAATTTCTTCATTACTGCGATCTATGGCAGTTGATGCAACTACAACATCAACACTTGTGACATTGTCACGATTATGACCAATAGTAATGTTTACCCCTAAGATTGCAAGTCGTTCAGTGACTGAACTTCCTTTTATGTCAGAACCTGAAACTACATAGCCGAGATTTGATAAAACTTCAGCTATTCCACTCATGCCAGTACCGCCTACACCAACAAAATGTATGCGTTTTATATTGCCTAATGTTGATGCAATATGTGCATTAGTGGGCATTTTCATGACAGTGCCTCAGCAATACAAAAATTCGCAACAACGGTTGTTGAATCAAGACGTGAGCAGTTTTGGGCAGCTACACTCATGTCTTGTAGCTTACCAAGGGCTTCAGTTATATAAGTTGCAAGCGTTACAGCATTTAAATCATGTTGCATCAACATTAAGCCGGCACCAGCATCTGTTAAATAATGAGCGTTAGCAGTTTGGTGATCATCAATAGCACTGGGTAACGGTATTAAAATAGTTGGGACACCGATAGCTGCAACTTCACTTATGGTCATAGCGCCGGCTCTACAAATAACTAAATCAGCCCAAGTATAAGCGGCGACCATATCATCGATAAAAGCACTGGTTTCAGCGTTGATGTTTAATTTTTTATAGCTATTTTTAACCTGTTCAAGCATAGCTTCACCGGTTTGGTGTTTTATTTCTATAGTTGGCTTTGCTAAAGTAGTTTTTTGTAATTGGATAATAGCCTTGGGTACAATTTCATTTAATATTTGTGCGCCTTGACTACCTCCAACTATCAAAAGTTTGATATTGTCAGGAGATTGTTGGCGTTTAATTGTTGGCGCATTAAGAAACTGTTTTCTTAATGGATTTCCAGTACATTTTGCATTGGTTGTCCTTTTGAAACTATTAGGAAAGGCTTCTAATGTTTGATTAGCGAAATGAGTTAATACACGATTAGTAGTGCCGGGAATTCTATTTTGCTCATGGATAATCAATGGGATACCTAAAAGTTTAGCCATTAAGCCACCAGGACCTGCTACAAACCCTCCCATCCCCAAAACCACATTAGGTTTACGTTGACGTAATATTTTATTAGCTTGGAAACAGGCCTTAAATAAGCTTAATACAGCAGATGCTTTTGATGCTATGCCTTTACCTCGCAAACCTGCAACTGACAGCCAGTCAATCTCAATGCCTTGTTCAGGAATAACTCGACTTTCCAAACCTTTTTGGGTTCCTAACCAGCTCACTTGCCAGCCTTTTTCGATTAACAGTTCTGCAACTGCCAAAGCAGGAAAAACATGTCCACCTGTTCCTCCAGCCATTATGACTATGCGCTTTGCCATCTTGACCTTTCCTTTGGCATACTTGCATTTATCTCGGTGACTTCGCTTTGTATCCGAAATATTAATGCAATTGCACAACACATGATCATCATACTGCCACCTCCATAACTCATTAGCGGCAAAGTCAATCCTTTGGTAGGTAAAATTCCCATGTTGACGCCCATATTGACGAATGATTGGAAGCCAAACCATATTCCCAATCCATAGGCAATAAATGCAGAAAAACGTTCATCCGCTTTTTCCGCAGCTGCTGCTATTTCAAAAGTACGCCATACTAATAAAGCAAATAAACCAATAACAGTTAGTACACCTAAAAGCCCAAGTTCTTCAGCAATCACTGAGAATAAAAAATCAGTATGAGCTTCTGGTAAATAAAATAATTTTTGGATGCCACTACCTAAGCCCACGCCTACCCATTCACCACGCCCAAATGAAATGAGTGCGTGAACTAACTGATAACCGGTATCTTTTGCATCAGCCCAAGGATTTAAGAAACTAGTTACTCTTTTCATACGGTAAGGCTCAAAATATACTAACAAGGCCGCAAGTACAGAACCAGATGATAACAAAATTATGAATGGAGACAGTCGTGCACCAGCTAAAAACATAATACCCATAGCAATAATCATTATTACGACAGCAGAGCCAAAATCGGGCTCCATTAGTAGTAATATGCAAGCACCCGAAAATAAAATTATCGGCTTGAATAAAGCAAATATAGATTTACGTATCGATTCTTGATGTCTAGTGACATAACCAGCCATATAGATGACTGAAAAAAACTTTACTACTTCTGATACTTGTACTCGCATGCCAAAAATTGATAACCATCGAGTACTGCCGTTAACTTTCACTCCCAATCCAGGCACCAACACAACAATCAATAATAATATTCCAAATATAAATAACCACTGCCCTGACTTTTCCCAAACTCGGATGGGAGTGAGTGCTACACAAATACCTAAAATTAATCCTAGCGCGATATGTAATGACTGTCTGATGGGGTAATGTAAACTGTTACCAGTTTCTTTTATGCCCAAATGCAACGATGATGATGCCATCATGACATAGCCAATGGCCAATAGGCTGGCAGATACAATCACTAGTAAGGGGTCAAAATGAAAGCGCCCAAGTAATGAATTTTTCACATGCTTTTTCATGTAAGCAACCCTAATACTGCTTTAGAAAATTGATTGCCCCTGTCTTGGTAGTTTTTATATTGATCCAAGCTGGCACAAGCAGGAGATAACAAAACACTATCACCACTTTCCGCAATGCGGGCACAAATATTTACTGCTTCTACCATATTTTTGGCAAGATATACAGGGACGCAATTATTGATGGCCTGTTCTATCAAGTCAGCATCTTTACCCATTAACACTACGTTTTTTGTTCTTTCTTCAATAACGGGCTTCAATTCACTCATGTCAGCCCCTTTGGCATCGCCACCGGCAATTAAAATAATCTTACGATCATACCCTTCTAGTGCAGCAATGCAGGCACCAATATTTGTTGCCTTTGAGTCGTTTACCCAAGTAACTCCTTGTATTTTTGCCACTCGTTGCATTCTATGATCCAAGCCTTTAAATTTTTTTAAGGCATTACACATAGCTTGTTTATCCAAACCAATAGATGTTCCCAAAGCTAGTGCAGCTAAAGCATTTGCTGCGTTATGTCTGCCTTCAAGCGGCAACTCGGCTAGCGGCATTAAACATTCATTGTTGTGCATCAAATACTCCACATTATTTTTGCGGTCTATATGAAAGTCTGCACTTGTCTTAATTGAAAAGCTAAAAATACATCTGTCAATGTCTTGCATAACATTAACAATTGGGTCGTCAATATTAATGACCATGACGCCATTACCGTTAAATATACTTTGTTTCTCTTTGGCATAATTTGCCATGTTTACATGTCTATCCAAGTGGTCTGCAGAAAGGTTAAGTATTGTTGCTGCAACTGCATTTAGACTTGTAGTTCGTTCTAGCTGAAAACTGGAAAGCTCTAGTACATACAATTCTGCTTCTTGTCCAAGTAAATCAAGTGCAGGAGTACCAAGGTTCCCTCCCACTGCAACTTTTTTTCCAGCACATTTAGCCATGTCGCCTACCATGGTAGTGACTGTGCTTTTACCATTGGAGCCAGTAATTGCGATAATAGGGTCATTGATTGAACAAGTGAATAAATCAATGTCACTTAATGTCTTTGAGCCATGGACAATCGCTTTAGCAATTGCTTTTTCTTCCATTGATATGCCTGGACTAACGATGAGATGAGTTGCAACTTTGAGAGCAGTTTCATCAAAGCCACCGAGAAACAAAGGTGTATCAGGCATTTCATCATAAAGAGTATCTTTTAATGGTGGATTGTCACGACTATCGGTAATTGCAAATGTAAATCCAAGCTTGTGCAAGAAATGTGCGACAGAAATACCAGTCTCTCCAAGACCGACTATTAATATCCTTGAGCGCTGAGGATCAAGTCCAAAGTTCTTGTTTAGCGCGGCAAGGATCGCAACATTGTTTAGGTTCATCTGGTGCTCATTTGGCAAGATGTAATTTGTGATGCGGATGTGTTATTTTTGTACACTGGGTTCATCTCAACTTTAAGGTGGCTAATCCAATTAACACTAGAATTACCGTAATGATCCAGAAACGTACGATTACTCTTGGCTCCGGCCAGCCTTTTAATTCAAAATGGTGATGTATGGGCGCCATACGAAAAACACGCTTTCCGGTTAACTTAAATGAAGCTACTTGAATCATTACAGAAACTGTTTCCATAACGAACACGCCGCCCATAATCATGAGTACGATTTCTTGTCTAACCAATACTGCCAAAACGCCTAAAGCAGCACCCAATGCCAACGCACCAACGTCACCCATAAATACCATCGCGGGGTAGGCGTTAAACCATAAAAATCCAAGACCCGCTCCAACTAAAGCCGCACAAAATACTATAAGCTCACCTGCGTTAGGTAGATAAGGAATAGCTAAATAATCTGAAAATGTTACGTGACCCGACAGGTAAGCAAAAATGCCTAGACCTCCTGCAACCATGACTGTTGGCATAATGGCTAAGCCATCTAGACCATCAGTTAAGTTAACTGCATTACTGGTTCCAACGATGACAAAATAAGTTAGAACAATATACATCCAACCCATATCCAACATAAAATCCTTGAAAAAAGGAATTATGAATTGGGTTTCTGCAGGAAGAATGGCTGTTTTATATAGAAAAATGGCGGCTGTTAAACCTATTACTGATTGTGCTAAATATTTAGCTTTGGCAGATAAGCCATCACTATTACCTTTAACTACTTTTCTATAGTCATCAATAAATCCAATGATACCGTAACCCATTGTGACCAATAGAATGACCCATATATAACGATTAGTAAGATCTGCCCATAACAAAGTACTTATTGCAATTGCTATCAATATTAAAGTACCACCCATTGTGGGCGTGCCTGATTTCTCATAATGTGATTTTGGTCCTAATTCACGAATACTTTGTCCAATTTTGTTGGAGCTTAATTTTCTAATCATTAACGGACCAATAATAAACGAAATCAATAGCGAGGTTAGTGCGCCTAGAATGGCTCTAAATGTTAGGTATTGAAATACCCTAAAGCCACCATCGAAAGTCATTAAATAATCTGCAAAATAAAGTAACATTTCTTCAGTTCCTGAAATTTTCAACCAAAGCTGCCGCTACATTTTCCATGTGTTGCGCCCTTGATCCTTTAATTAGAATTGTCTCATCGCCTTGTAAATCTTCTTTTAATGCGTCGATTAAGTCTTGTTGTGTTTCAAAAAATGTCCCGCCCCCTCCAAATGCTTGAACAGTTTTTTTACTGTCAGTTCCAATAGCCATAAGTCTTATAACGCCACTTGCTTTAATTTGTTGCGCCATTTCTTCATGAATCTTTGGGCTGTCAGGACCTAGCTCTCCAAACGCCCCCAAAACTAGCCAGGGTTTACCGGAAATGTTAGCAAGCACATCCAGACCTGCTTGAAGTGAATCTGCGTTAGCATTATAGGTATCATCAATGATGATATTGCCCAAACGACTAACTAAGGGTTGCAATCTACCTGTTACTGGGCTTAGCTTTTCAAGACCTTGCTTAATTGTTTGCAAGTTTATATTTAATGCTATGCAAGCTGCTGCTGAAGCCAAGGCATTGAGTACATTGTGTTGCCCAGCCAACTGTAAATTAATATCTATTGAACCTAGTGATGTTACTAACTTAAATGTAGTAATAAATGAGTTATCACGGATAGTCGTCTTAATCGACTTTGCTGTTATGTCTGCAGTATTTTTTAACCCAAATGAAAGTATTTTTTTATTTCCAGCTACTGATTTCCAGTAGTTAAAATAGTCGTCGTCATGGTTAATAACAGCAATGCCATCAACTTTGAGCGTCTCGATAATTTCACCTTTTGCTTTGGCGACACCTTCAAGATTAATGAAGCCCTCTAAATGAGCTGCGCCGGCATTAGTAATAATTACTACATCCGCATTTACATATTGACTGGTATATGCAATTTCACCTGCATGATTCGCACCCATTTCAATGACTGCATATCGATGCTGTTCATTTAGTTTCAATAAGGTCAAAGGCACGCCAATGTCATTATTTAGGTTTCCTTGTGTACATAAGACAGAAGCGTTGGTAGCAAGTATGGCTGCCACCATTTCTTTGGTCGTAGTTTTACCATTACTACCAGTGATGCCAACAACCGATAGGGGATCTTTTCTGGCCATGGAAAGTAAGCGCCGCCACTCGCCAGCCAGTTCAGCTAATGCTAATCGTGAATCTTCAACAATAATATGTGCTAATTCTGTTTTTACGCCATCATGGATAATAGCTGCGATTGCCCCAGCTTTTTGAGCTTCATCAATAAACTCATTACCGTCAAAATTATGCCCTTTGATAGCAATATAAAGTTGACTTGGCTTGATTGCTCGTGTGTCTATGCTTATGGATGTGAAGGACACATCCTCTCCGACAAGTTTTCCTCGTACGGTTTTAGCGCAGTCACTTAGCAACATCTTCATCCTGCCCTCATTTTTAATGCATCAATTACTACCTGGGCATCACTGAATGCTTGTTGTACCCCATTGATTTCTTGATAACTTTCGTGACCTTTTCCTGCAACTACGATACAGTCACTATTAGACGCTCTCGCTATTGCATTTTGAATGGCTAGCGCTCTGTTTTGAATCACTTCTACGCTAGCTTTATAAGTGCCATCATTTGAGGCACTAAAGCCAGACAAAATATCCTTGACTATATGCAGGCTATTTTCAAAGCGTGGATTGTCATCGGTGACAATTATGTGATCGGCCCAGTGTTCGGCAATACGACCCATTTGAGATCGCTTACCTTTATCCCTGTTGCCTCCACAACCAAATACAAGCCATAAATTCTTTATGCAATGCTTCCTTAAACTGGATAAAACTTTATTTAATGCGTCAGGTGTATGAGCGTAATCGACAAAAATTAATGGGTTGCCATCATCGCCACCAAAACGTTCCATGCGCCCTTTAATAGGCCTTACCAACTGCAATTTATTAATTGCATCTGGCATTGAAATGCCCATTGCTAACATAACAGCAAGAACGGCCAAAATGTTTTCGCTATTAAAATCACCAAAAATAGGTATTTTTATATGCTCCATAGCATTTTGCCAGCGGATATCAAATTCAATACCATTTACTGTATGCAGAATATTTTCTGCATTAACGCATTCATAAGCAGCTTTGGTTTTACCTTGAGTACTGATACCCCAAATTGCAACTCCTTCAGGTATGGCCTCAATAATCTGGTCACTGTAGACATCATCCAAATTTACTACTACAAAAGTCAGGCCTGGTTTATTTAGTAGTGTTAATTTGGCTTGCAGGTAGGCTTCCATAGTGCCGTGATAATCTAGATGATCTTGGCTAATATTTGTAAAAACGGCGCCCTTGAAAATAACGCCATTAACTCTATTCTGTACTAACCCATGTGATGAAACTTCCATCGCTACAACTTTTTTCTTATTGGTTAATAGTTCAGCTAATATTCTTTGATTTTCCAGAGCATCAGGTGTGGTATTGAACGTTTTATTTAGCTTGTCGCATTCCCCCCATCCTAATGTGCCGATTATTCCGCATTCTTCTAACATCTGACTTAAAAACTGACTGCAAGAGGTTTTTCCATTTGTACCGGTGATGCCAATTACAGTTATAAATCTAGAAGGGTTTCCATAATAGCGAGAAGCTATTTCGCCCAATTTTAGATTTAAATTATCTACTTCAATTAACGGTAAATAATTAAGCTGTTCAGCCATCTGTTTACCACCACCTGCAGGATCAAAAATAACTGCAATGGCACCTTTGGCAACAGCTTGATCTACATAAGACAATCCGTGCTGCTTGCTGCCTGCTAAGGCGATAAATACACTCCCTGATACAACAGCTTGACTATTCAGTGCTAGCCCGGCTATGGTCTTATCAACGACCCCCTCCAAATTTGAATTTGAGAAGGTTATAAATCCATCTAATAAATCATTAAGTTTCATTAGCTTCGTGTTAAGGTCCTAGCTGTGTTAATAAAACAGGCATTGTTTCCTTTTGATCAGGGGCAACCTCTAATATTCTCAGCGCCCCCGCCATCACTTTAGAAAACACTGGCGCTGATACCAAGCCACCGTAATATTGGCCCGCTGAAGGCTCATCAATCATAACGACAATAATCAAGCGAGGGTCATTAGCCGGAGCCATTCCAGCAAATACAGCGAAATAACTTTTCTCTGTGTAACCTTTGGAACCTGCTTTTTTTACGGTTCCTGTTTTACCTGCGGCACTATAGCCATCGACTCTGGCTTCATAAGCAGTACCCTCTTTTGTAAGAACGCTTTCCATCATTTTTCTGACACTCTTGGCAGTTTTTTCTGAAAATACTCGAATAGCATCATCATCTTCCTCACGTTTTAGTAAGCTCACTGAGTGTAAAATTCCATTATCTGCGAGTGCGGTATATGCTCTTGCAAGTTGCAAAGCCGAAGTGCTTAAGCCATAACCAAACGATAAAATCGCTCGGTCAAAATCATGCCATCTTTTATAATCCAGCATCGATCCAGTAGCCTCTCCAGGAAAGCCTGAGCCTGCTGAAGTTCCAATGCCAAGGCGGTGGTATATCCCCCAAAGATATTTCGGCGGCATTTTCAATGACATCATCGTTACACCGATATTGCTGGATTTCTTTATGACATGCGTTAAATCCAATGTGCCATAATTATGTACATCTTTAACCGTGTTGCGCCTATCAGGTAAGTTACTGTCGTAGGAAACGTTGAGTTAGAAGTTATATAGCCAGCATCTAATGCCGCAGCAACCACAAAAGGTTTAATCGTCGAGCCGGGCTCAAATACATCAGTAAGCGCCCTGTTTCTATATAAGCTTTCTTTTAATGTGCTTCTGGTATTCGGATTAAAAGAGGGCTGGTTAACAGCAGCCAGAACTTCTCCATTTTTAGCATCCAATACCACTAATGCACCTGATTTTGCTTTATTTTCAGCCACTGCTGACTGGAGTTCTCGATACGCTAAATATTGAATGCGCTGATCAATGCTTAGCTCAAGATTTCTTCCTGAAACAGGTTCTTTTATATTCTCTATGTCTTCAATAATTCGACGTTGTCCATCTCTAATTACACGCTTGCTACCGGCAGCTCCTTTTAACAAGTTTTCATATCCCGATTCCATTCCTGCTTGGCCAATATCATCAATATTTGTGAATCCAACTATGTGAGCAGAGACGCCACCAGTAGGATAAAAGCGCTTGAATTCACGCTCAAAATAAATACCCTGTAGCTTTAATTCTTTAACTTTATCGCCAAGCTGGGGATTAACTCGACGAGCTATATAAAGAAACTGTCTGTGTAAATCTTCCTTTATAAGTTCAGTTACTTTGCCGATAGGTAAATGCAACAGTTTTTCTACAATTCTAATCTGGTCTTCTTTAGCATGCCTGAGTTCTCTTGGATTTATCCAAATAGATTCGACAGGAGTACTAATTGCGAGAGGATCACCATTTCTATCAATGATCATGCCCCTGTATGCAGAAACTGAGACATCATCTACTTGCCGCATATCCCCTTGATGTTTGAGGAATTTTTTGCTTATAATCTGCAGGTCAATAGCTCTTCCCACTAGTAGCAGCATGCAAAACAACATAAAAATGAGCAAAAACTTTCTTCTTTCAGAAAAATTAATTGGTAATCGTTTTGCCGTATGACTAACTCGAAAATCTAACATTTACGGCTTTATATAAATTATTTTTTCTCGTAATGGCATCATTAGTTTTAATTCCTCCTGAGCCTTTAGTTCCACCCGATTCTGTTCTGCCAACATCTTTAGCTCCAATTGCATTTGTCCCCATTGGATTTCATATTGATCCAGCGCTTTTTCTTGTTTCTGGATATCAATAAACATTAAGCGTGAGTAGTATTTGCTATAAATTACGGCTAAAGCAGTTAATAAGAGCACTATGCCTGCTAGACTTAAAAGCCGATTTGTAATCACTTAAACTTTCTCTGCAACTCGCATAACAGCACTCCTAGCTCTTGGATTTTGCTTAATTTCTTGCGCATCCGTTTTTATTGCCTTATTTATTTTCTGTAAAACGCCTTTTTCAATATCAACTTCCTTTATCGGCAATTTACCAGGATGGTGCTTGGCACCAGACTCATCTCTAATAAAGCGCTTTACGATTCTATCTTCTAGAGAATGGAAAGAAATAACAACCAATCGTCCTCCAGATTTCAAAACTTGGGCTGACTGTTGCAGTGCATCTTTTAATTCATCTAGCTCTCTATTGATTTCAATACGTATTGCTTGAAATGTTCGAGTTGCAGGATGCTTATGCTTCTCTTTAAATGGAATCACACCTGCAATCAACTCTGCAAGTTGCTTAGTTGTTGTGATGGGCAATGCTTCCCTTTTTTCTAAAATTGCGCCGGCTATTCGACGTGCAAATCGCTCTTCACCATATTCAAATAAGATTTTCACTAGATGTTTTTCGTCAACAGTTGCTAGCCACTGTGCCGCTGTAATACCAGCGTTAGAATCCATTCTCATGTCTAGAGGACCATCCCTTAAAAAACTGAAGCCTCGCTCTGGATTGTCGAGTTGAGGAGAGGAGACTCCCAAATCCATTAAAATGCCATCAATTTTTCCTACCATATTCGCATTTTCAACAATATTTTTTAATTGTGAAAAACAGCTTTGCTTTAAAGCAAAGCGTTGGTCTAAAAGCATGGATTGAGCACGTTCTGAATTAAATGCTTCAGCATCGCGGTCTAAAGAAACTAATCGTCCATTTTGGCCTAACAAATTTAAAATACCTTGGCTATGCCCGCCGCGCCCAAAGGTACAGTCGATATAAATACCGTCATCTTTAATGGCCAAGTACTGTAGCGCCTCTGTATACATAACAGGCAAGTGTTCCATTAACAAGACTCTCGTATTAAAAGGATAAGGTGCCTAACTCTTCCAAGCCTTCGTTATCATCGCCATCTAGCCATTCTTTTTCTTTGGCTGCCCAAGCATCTTCATTCCATATCTCGAATTTATTAAGCTGGCCAACCAGGACAATTTTTTTATCCATCGTGGCAAATTTTCTGAGTTTTTCTGGCAATAACAATCGACCTTGGGCATCCATTTCACATTCAGAGGCATTTCCTATAACAAATCTTCTTAACTTGCCGGCCATTTTATTTAAAGTGGGTAGTTTACTGATCGTTTGTTCAAGTTTTTCCCATTCAGGTAAAGGGTAAAGCCATAAACAGCCATGTTCTCCAATACATCTTTCGTCTACAGCAACAGTCACGACTAGTTGACGATCGCAACAGTCTTGCAGTTCTTCTCGATATCGAGTTGGAATTGCAAGACGTCCTTTATCGTCTAAGTTGATTGAACTGATTCCTCGAAACAAGATTGACTCCAGATAACGTCAAAAAAAACCACTTTGCACCACTTTTTACCACTTAGGCGGCACTATAGATTCCAATTTGTTCTTAGTCAAGGACGAATTTATATAAACTCTTTCTTTTTTGACAATGACTTACGTCACTTTTTAGGAGGGTTAATGCATTGCAAAATATAGCAATCTAAATTACATTCTTTATCAGTTGCTTAATTGATATACCTAAGAAAGTTGATTAAGTATGGTTGAGAATGCCGTGTTGGTTTTTAAATGGAGGGGTAGAGTAATGAGGAAGATAATTACCGCACTACTTATCTTTTGACGAGTAGGTTTTTAGTTAAAAAATGAATAGTACTTATTATAAGTGGCAAGAAATTTTCCACAGACAAGTGGTTATTTGATGGATAAAGAAATAAAGAAAGAGTTAGCCTGTAAGCCGGGTTCTGTCGAGAACAGTCATTCATCTAGGCTGCAAGTCACCTTGCAGCTCAAGCAATCTACCCAGGAACCGCGCGGGCCACGCGTCTGTCCCTCTATTTGATCTTGCTCCGGGTGGGGTTTACCATGCCACTTCTGTTACCAGTTGCGCGGTGCGCTCTTACCGC
>Ga0114978_10002364_pt1 | contig 15511 bp, 12 predicted proteins | sample S_140212_EF_Meta_FD_87027 | JGI IMG/M metagenome (GOLD analysis project Ga0114978, IMG submission 87027) | Freshwater microbial communities from Lake Simoncouche, Canada to study carbon cycling - S_140212_EF_MetaG | ecosystem: Environmental > Aquatic > Freshwater > Lake | place: Lake... | reverse complement strand
GGTTTCCGCCCCTTAAATCTACCCCAGCCCTGAGCGCGCCGTCGCCCATCGCGCGCCGATTCGAGCTTGGAACGACGCCTGCGTCTGCGCGAATCTGTCGTATGCCCCACCCCGCACGTCGCCCTCTCCATCCTCCCGCGCTCCTCGCCCTCGCCGCCCTCGCTCTCTCAACCTTCGCCCTCGCCGCCGAGCCCGCTCGCCTCCCGCGCGAAAATCTTCTGCTCCGCCGCGACGCCTCGGGTGCCACCGTCCCCGTGCGCACCACCGCCGAGTGGCCACAGCGTCGCGCTGAAATCGTTCGCGGTATGGAAACCGTGATGGGCACCTACCCGGAAGCCACGTCAGTCAAACGCGTCCCCATCGATGTACGCGTCGAAGAGGAAATCGACCGCGGCACTTATGTGCTCCGCCGGATTACCTACCAATCCGAACCGGGCAGCCGCACCCCCGCCTTTCTCTGCATCCCCAAAGCTGCACTTGCCGGCAACACCGCCACGTCCGCCTCCGCCCGCCCATTTCCCGCCGTCCTCTGTCTCCACCCCACCGACCAAGCCACCGGTGCCGGCGTCGTCGTCGGACTCGGCGGAAAACCCAATCGCCAGTACGCCAGCGAACTCGCCACGCGCGGCTACGTCACCATCGCGCCCGCCTATCCGCACCTCGCCGGCTACGCGCCCGACCTCAAAGCCCTCGGCTACGCGAGCGGCACCATGAAGGCCATCTGGGATAACACCCGCGCCCTCGATGTCCTCGAGTCGCTCTCGTTTGTGAAACGCTCCGCCGGCTTCGGCGCCATCGGCCACTCCCTCGGCGGCCACAATTCCCTCTACACCGCCGTGTTCGATCCGCGTATCACCGTTGTTGCGACAAGTTGCGGTTTCGACTCCTACCTCGACTACTACGGCGGCAACCCAGCTGTCTGGGCCCCGGCCAAAGGCTGGTGCCAAGAGCGCTACATGCCGCGCCTGCTGAACTACACGGGGCGTCTCACCGCCATCCCCTTCGACTTCCACGAAATCATCGGCGCTCTCGCCCCGCGCCCCGTCTTCGTCAACGCCCCGCTCCGCGACACCAACTTCCAGTGGCAATCCGTCGACCGCGTCATCGCCGCCGCCCGCGAGGTCTACACGCTCTATGGTGTCCCCACCCAGCTCTCGGTGGCCCACCCCGACAGCGAGCACGACTTCCCCGACGCCCAGCGCGAAACCGCCTACCGCCTGCTCGACGCCGTCCTCAAATAAATCTCCGTCCATCAAGGGCTGGGCGCTCGTCACCGTCGGTCACGCGCCCAGTAATCTGGATCGGAAAATTCCCCAAACCTCGAACCCTGCTATTTATCTAAGGACGTTTGCACAACGTCCCACAGTGCGCCCGACCGGCTGCAGCGTCTGCGCATCGTGAGACGAAGCCCACGCGGATCTTGCAGGAACGCACCCTCTTTCACCCGCACCCGATACAGCTACGCGGCCGACTTCCAATCACGCTCCGGCTCCGGCGGCGAGCGCTCGAACAGCCGACTCATATTCACGATGATCTCACTCGTCTCGCGATCTTCCCGCGCTGAGAAATTCGAGAGCGCGAGCAACGGACTGTCGCCGTCTCCACGTTCGTCGATCACGCGCATCGTTTCCTGCCGCAACAATCCTGATTTTGCGTTGACCTCGCCGATCACGAGCGGTGTGCGCGGCTGATTACCGGTCGGCTTTATCGGCACGCTATTGCCGATCCAAAAGAGCCCCCCGAGGAATGCGGCACGAGTTGCGAGGACGCGCTCGGCGAGAAAAAATCTCCGCCGTCCGATCAGCTCTGCCAATTCTCGACCTGGAGACCCGGCACCCGGGAAAATTCCTTGGTGTTATTCGTCACGAACACCGCTCCCAACGCCAATGCATGGCCAGCCAACAGGACATCATAGGCCCCGATGGGCTGGGCGTTCGGTTTGAAATTGGCCAGACCGGCGCGCACGATTCCGGCCTGCCGAGCGACCGCTTCGTCAAATGCCTCCACTCGAGGAAACACATCCTTCAGGCGGATGATTCGCTCACGAAACGCCGCCACCTCCAGTTGTTTCGCCGCACCGTATTCCAATTCCATGATCACAATAGCCGACAACCGACAACCGGTCAGCGCCCCTTCCAGCCGCGCCCGAAGAGCCCCATCCTCCGTCCGCCCCCGCAGATACCGGGAGAACACATTCGTGTCCGGCAGGAAGATCATTTCGTATGATCAGGGAAATCAGGGGCGGAGCCCCATAATGCTTGGAGCGCTCGCAACCGCCGCGCCTCCGCCTTCGGATCGGTAATCACGAAGCCCGTGGCCGTCGGCGTCACCTCGTAGGACTTCGCCTTCACGTTCAGGCCGCGCGGCAGACGCAGCGCCTTGGAATTCCCTGCCTTGAAGACTTTCGCGATGATGGTCGCCATGTGAGCACGCTGTAGCTACGCACCCCGCTGTCAACGCCCGGCCTCACATCCGCCACGATGCGGACACGTTGAAGTTGATCGGCTGCTTCAGGCCGAAGCCCACGGGCACGGTCTCGCGCGCGGGCGAGTTGTAGTTTCCATCCCGTGGCCGCAGCGCGCTCGTGGCGGTGCCATTAGTCGACGTCGTCCAATAGATTGCCCGATCATTGAGCAGATTGTTGATCACGAGATTCAGTTGGATGGCGCGTTTGTCGAAGCGCCACAGGTAGCCGAACGTGCTCGTCACCGTGGTGTCGCCTTTGGGCGACATCAGCGGCGTCAGGATGCTGCGCGTCGGATCGTCGATCGCGCGGGTTGGATTCGCCGGGTCCACAATCGTGTCGGCCCCGCGATTGCCGAGGACTTCGCGGCCCCGGTATTGCACACCCACGCCGAAGCGCAGGCCTTTGATCTTGCCCTCCTGAATCGTATAGTCGCCGAAGAACTTGTAGAGCGGTTGATTGTTTCCCGTGGTGCGGGCGATGTTCAGATTATTGTAGGCGGTGAAGATCGTGTTGTAGGCGTCGGCGGCGGTATTCACGTCGGGCGAGAGCTGGTTGGCGGGGATGGCGGGATCGACCGTGGCGACGTTGTTGGCATCCACCCGGGCACCCGTGTCCTGCACGATGAGCTTAAACGCCTCGCGGTTCTTTTCGACGTAGGCGCGCGTGAGTTGGTAAGCATTGGCACCGTAAACTTTCGGGAGCGACACGCTGCTCGTGACGCGCAGGCCCTTGATCACATTGACCGTGACTTCCGCCTCGTAGCCGCTCGCCACGCGATCCTGGAGGTCGCTGCCACCGATGAAACGCGGCAGCCCGCGCTTGTTGAGATCGGCCGTGCTGCCCATGGGCGTCGCCTCCAGCAGGGCGTTAAACGGAAACCCGGAAACGCCGAACGGATTATTGATCTCCTCACTCGTGTAGTAGGTGAGATTCACGTCGAGCTTCCGCTGGAAGAACTCAAAGCGTGTGCTGTAATTCCACCCCGTGGAGATCGTCGGCTGGATAATACCGCCGCCTTGCAGCAGGGCGTAAGCCTTTTGGGGATTGAAGCTCTCCGCGTAGTTCACCGACGGGCTCACCCAACTGAGTAAGTGCATCACCGTGCCGACCGACTTGGTGTTCACGTAGCCGCTGAGCACCGGGGCATTGAAATCGTCCTGGAAACGATACTGGGTGTAGCGTGGGTCGCGGACTCCGCCGGTGAGACGGGGGCGGGTGATCGCGGGCGCGGCGGGCAGCGCACGGCCGGCGGCATCGACTGGCACATAGCTGAGGGCTGACCAATCGGCGGGCGCCTGCGGCTTGAAGAGCGGCTTCAGCGGATCGCGATCAGTCGGGTAGTCTCCGCTCACCGCCATCTGCTGCGAGCCGGATTGGTAACGATCACGTCGGATAGCACCGAGGAAGATCAGCCGATCCTTCCAGAACTTGGCGTTGAGCGCCGCGAGCCCGTAGCGGTAGCTGGTGTCGTTGACGGACTCGGCATCGAAGCGCGTGTGGTCGATGACCCAGCGCGGCGTGACGGTCGTCGTCGTACCGGTGTTCGGATCGAGATAGGGAAGCGGTTTGCCGGCGAGATCGATGAAGGGGCGACTGGGTTCGTTCCAATAGCGGCGGATCTTCACCGTCGCCGCGGTGCCGTTGATCCATGCGAGGGTGTCGGTGCCCTGCGCGAGACTGAGCCACTGATAAGAGAGCGTGTAGTGATTCTTGTTTTCACCGACCATGGTGTTGATCGAGTAATTGCCGAAGCGTGTGTCTTGCTTCCACGCGACGGCGGCGCGGACGTTGTGGTAATCGTAGTGACGGAAACCGCGGAAGAAATTTCCGTCGCCGTAGGCCTGCAGATAGTGGGCGTTGGGCGCGCCGTTCGGGAGGACGCGGTTGAGATCGAGGTAGGTGGCGTTGGCCCCGCGGTTCTGCTCACCGTTTGTGTAGTTGGAATTCTTGTTCACATCACCGGCGAGCTCCACATAGAAGTCTCCGAGCTTTTGTTCCACGGTCACTTGGAAATCGCGAAAGGTGCTTTCGAGCAGCGGTCCGTCCTGGTTGATCGAAAACCGTTCGGAGGGGCGGATGAAACCCGAGCGCGCTTCGACCAAGTCGAAACGATTGGTCGGGACGTTCAGCGCGTTGACGAGATTCGTGTTGGCCAAGCCGAACGCCGGTGCGCTGCCGGACACCAAGCCCGCGATGGGCGTCGTCGCCGTCGTGCCGCCGCCGATCGAGATCGGCTCGTTGGTGTAGCTGCTGATCGCGTTCAAGCCGTTGTAGGGATCGTAGACGTTGTAGTTAGCGCCGCGGCGCGCGACGCCCTGCGCTTGCAGCGCGGTGATCTGCGCGGCGGAAGCGCCGTTGAGCGCGGCCGGCGTGGCAAACGTCGTGCTCCCATTCCAACCCGAGAGCTGATCCTGGAGATTATTGATGGGCTGGTTGATCTCACGGTTGATCGCCTCGGCTTCAACCCGGACCACGGTATTTTGAAAGGGCCGCAACGTCGTCGTCGCGAAAACACCTTTGCGCTTCTCGAATTCCTTCTGCCGCCAGCCGAGGCCGTGCTGCGCAACACCGGCAACGCGCAGGGCGACTTTGTCGTTGATCGGCTGGTTTACGTCGATCGTCGCACGCATCATACTAAATGAACCCGCCGTAAGCTTCACATCCTGAAACGCGCGGTCGGTGCGCGCACGCTTCGTCGTCGAGGAACTCACGCCGCCGAGGCTGCCGTTGCCGAACACGATGGAATTGGCCCCGCGTCCGAAGTCGAAGCGCTCGAGCGCGTAGCTGTCGTTGTCGCTGTTGACGGGGAAAAAGTTCCGGAGCTGCTGGCCCGCGCCCACCCCACGCGTGTTGTAGCGGACCGTGAAGGTCGTGAAGTTATTCGTGCCAATGTCCGATTGAAACGTCGAACCCGTCGCCCAGTTCTGCGCCTGCATCAGGTCCGTGAGATTGAGCGCATCGATGAACTCGCGATTGATCACCGAAAACGCCGCTGGCGTATCGCGCAAATCACTCGCGAGACGGCCGCCCGCGAGCGAACTCGCGGCCGCAAAGCCCGTGTCCCGGTCGCTGTTCACCTCGAACGGCGTGAGCGTCACCGCACTATCGGGAGGCGTCGTGGTTTTCTCCGCCGCCGCTGCTGCGGTTTGGGCAGAGGCGGAAGAGGCCGCTGCGAGGAGGACGAGCGCGAAGATTTTCGCGTCAGGACGACGCGGAGCTGAGGACTGAATAGAGGGGAGTATCATGGTGCGGAGTCTGAAAATACGGAGGCTTGAAGAGGGCAATGGTTACGGGCTGAGATGCTTTTCCAAAAACGCCAGAGCCACGGGGCGAAGATCGCGCGACAGAGGCTTTTTATTCCACGTTTCAAAATCGAACGTGTGCCCCGCTCCCGCTACTCGCACAAATTCATGCGGGACGCCGTGCTTCGCGAGCACGCCCGCAAGTTCCTCGGACTGCGCGCGGTCGACCGTCAGATCGATCTGGCCGTGTAAAATCAAGACCGGCGGAGAGTTTTTCGTGACGTGCGTCACCGGCGAAGCCCGGACATAGACGGGAGCCGCGGGGTCGTCGGTGCCATACACCGCCGCAGGGCCGACGGCGCGGAACTTACCCGTCGGTACGCCTTGGGCGTCGACTTCTTGACGCGTGAGCAAATTGGCCGGTCCGTAGAGATCGATCACCGCGCGCACCTTGCTTGAAACCCCGGGATAAGGCGTGGCGACACCGGTCGGCTCAAACTCAGGCTGGTCGCCGGTGAAGCCCACCATCAGCGCCAAGTGACCGCCCGCCGAACCGCCCGCGACGGCGATGCGCTCAGGATCGAGCTGATATTTCGCGGCGTGAGCGCGGAGAAAACGGACCGCGTTTTTGCAATCGTGCAGATTGTGCGGCCACGCGCCGGCACCCAGCCGGTAGTCGACGCTCACAGCCACGTAACCCGCCGCCGCCAAGGTCGTGCAGATTTCCTTCGCGCGGTTCTCCGTTTTCACTCCGCCCGTCCAGCCGCCACCATGGATCCACACGACAGCCCGGGAAAGCGTTCCCTTGGTGGGCGTGGCTGGCAGATAGAGATCGAGTTTCTCCGCGCGGTCCGGCGCGAGGTAGCTCACATCGGCGACCATGCGCGGAGCGCCGGCGGCCTCACCCGCACGCGCCAAAGCCAAGAGTGCACAGGTGGCGAAGACAGATAAAACGATTCGGAGCATAGTGGGAAAGCGGGGAAGCGAGGACGAAGGGCGCACGGAAAAACAACGGGGGGAGCTTCGCGTGACAATAGCCGATGAAGGAAATTTCAGTTTGCCCCCTCGCCCAACCCTCGCCGACTTTGACCGCCCCACTTTCCGCTATGCCTCACTTGTCTCCCCCTCTCCGCGTGTTGGCGCGTGTCGCTTTGGTCGCCGCCCTCGTGACTACCCTCACAGCCCCCGCCCGCGCGCAGTCGCTCCTCGCGCCCGAGCGCGTCGCCCTCGATTCGCTCACCGCCTTCAAACCCGTCACCGCCAACTGGCAACTCGCCGCCGGTCTCGCCGGCGACCCGCGTCGCGACAAAGCGCTCACCGCCAGCCCCGGTTCCGGAGTCCTCGTGTGCAACCCCGGCACGACCAAGGAAACGCGCGGCCATCTCTTCACCGCTTGGGAACACGGCGACATCGAGCTCGCTTTCGAATTCCTCATGGCCCCCGGCTCGAACTCCGGCGTGTATCTGCAAAGCCGCTACGAGGTCCAGCTCTTCGACAGCTGGGGGAAAAAAGATCTGACCCCCGCCGACTGCGGCGGCATTTATCAACGTTGGGACGCCGCCCGCGGCGCCGGCAAGGAAGGCTTTGAGGGCACCGCTCCCCGCGCCAACGCCAGCCGCGCCCCGGGTCTCTGGCAAACGCTGCACATCGTATTTCAAGCCCCGCGCTTTGACCCCACCGGCAAGAAAACGAAAAACGCCCGCTTCACCAAAGTTACCCTCAACGGTTTTCTCATTCACGAAAACGTCGAGGTCACCGGCGCCACCCGCAGCGCACTCTTCGAAAACGGTCCCGAAGCCCCGCTCGGTCCGCTCATGTTTCAGGGTGACCACGGTGCCGTCGCGATCCGCAACCTCGCCTACAAACGCTTCGACGCCGGCGCGCACCTCGCAGTCGAGAAGCTCGGCTATCAGCTCCACTCGTCCGCCTTCGCAAAAATCGGCGACTACGATTCCCGCCAACCCACGGCCACCGGCGTGCCCGACCGTTTCTCGCAGGCCGCCGTCGAAAAGACCGGCAAGTTCGCCCTCGTGCTCACCGGCTCTCTGAACCTCACCCGCGCCGGCGAGTATGCATTCACTCCAGAGACCACGTCGCCCGTACGCCTGCTCATCGATAACCGTCCCGTCATCACCCCGCTCGAACGCGGCGGTCAGGCCGGCACGATCACCCTCGCCGCCGGCACGCACTCCGTGCGTCTCGACTTTCTCCATACGGGCAATAATCGCCCTGCACTCGAGATCATCGCCGAGGGCCCCGGCCTCGCCCCGCATTCACTCGGCGGCGCCGAATCCTCACCCGCCGGTGGACGCCGTTTCACCACCAACCAGAAAAAACTCGCCCTCGAACCCTCCGCCGACCGCGTCCGCATGCAACGCGGGTTCGTACCGTTCGAGCCGAAAAAACGCCTCTACGCCACCAGCGTAGGCACACCGCAGGGCGTCCACTACGCCTACGATCTCGAAACCGGCGCACTCCTGCGCGCGTGGCGCGGCACGTGGATCGACACCGCCGAAATGTGGGAAGGCCGCGGCGAACCCCAGCTCGCGAAACCCACCGGTCCCACCCTCACGCTCACCGCCAAGCCCACCGTCGCCTTGATCGATTATCCCCGCGCAGCCGGTTGGCCCGATTCCGCCGACGCCCTGCAATCGTCCCAAGGCTACACCCTCGAGGCAAACGGCCAGCCCGTGTTCCTCTCGAAAATTTCCGATGTCTCCATCCGCGACCGTCTCGCTCCGAGCGCTGACGGCAAAGCACTCACCCGCCGCCTCGATTTCAAGGGCTCCCTCGCATCGTGGGAAACCCAAGTGCTCCTCGCCGAAGCCGCCGTGATCACCGCGCAACCCGGTGGCGGCTGGGTCGTCGGCGACCGCGAGTACTACATCGATTGGCCCGCCGACTCCGCGCATCAACCGACCCTCCGCAAGGTCGGCGACCAACAGCTCCTGTTCGTTCGCCTCTCCAAATCCACGCTCGAAGCCCCCCTCGCCTACTCGCTCGTCTGGTAACGCCGCCGCCATGAAACGCTTTTTCTCCACTCTTTCGACCATCGCCGCGTGCAGCGTCGTCACCGCATTTGCGCCGCTCGCGTTCGCCCAACCGAACAACCCGTCACCCGCCGAACGTTTCGCCAAACCCAGCGACGAACTCGTCGCCCGCGAAAACAAATACTGGAAACGCATCCCGCTCGAAGTTCCCGCCGACATCGTCCTCGAGACCAGCGGTATCCTTCCGCTCCCCGGCCAACGTCTCCTCGTCACCACCCGTCGCGGCGAAGTGTATTTCATCGACGGCGCCTTCGCAGCCGAACCTAAACTGACGTTCTCGCTCTTCGCCTCGGGCCTCCATGAGCCGCTCGGCATCATCGCCGCGCCCGCCCCGCACAAAGGCTACTACGTCGCCCAACGTGCCGAGCTCACCCGCCTCGAAGACACCGACGGCGACGGCCGCGCCGATGTGTTTGAAACCGTCGCCAAGATCCCGATCTCCGGCAGCTACCACGAATACGCCTTCGGCCCCGTCCTCGCACCGAACGGCAATCTCCGCGTCACTTTAAACGTCGCCTTCGGCGGTGCCACTCAAGCTCCCGTGCCGTGGCGCGGCTGGATGATGGAGATCACTCCCGACGGCCAGATGACACCCATCGCCGCCGGCCTCCGCTCGCCGTGCGGTTTCACCATCACCACGGGCGGGGATTGGTTCGCCTCCGACAATCAGGGCGAATGGGTCGGCTCCGGTAAACTCACGCACATCGAGCGCGGCGATTTTCTCGGTCACCCCGCCGGCCTCGTCTGGAGCAAACAGCCCGGTTCGCCCGTGTCACTCCGCCCCGACGATATTAAGAGTTTCGACGAACCCATGCCTGACGTCGCCAAACGCCTGCCTGGCGTAAAACCGCCCGCCGTCTGGTTGCCCCACACCGTCCTCGGCATCTCCAACTCCGGCGTCCTCGAAGATCTCAGCGGCGGAAAATTCGGCCCGTTCGCCGGCCAGCTCTTCGTCGCCGACCAGGGCCAGAGCAAAATCGCCCGCATCAGCCTCGAGAAGATCAAAGGGGTGTGGCAGGGCGCCGCCTACGCGTTCCGCAGCGGGTTCGATTGCGGGATCATCCGCCTCGCCCAGAGCGAAGATGGCTCGTTCTTCACCGGCGAGACCGAACGCGGTTGGGGCGCCCTCGGCCCGAAGAAACACGGCATCGAGCGCCTCGTCTGGACCGGCGAGACGCCGTTTGAAATCAAGGAAATCAAAGCTCAACCCGACGGCTTCGTCCTCACGTTCACCACGCCCGTCGATCGCGCGATCGCCGAAAAACCCGAGAGCTACAGCGTATCCGGTTTTACCTTTCTCTGGCATAAAGAATACGGCAGCGCTCCTTCAAACCGCGCCGGTTGCCCCGTCCGCAAAGTCGTCGTCGCCCCCGATGGCCTCAGCGTGCGCCTCGCCAACATTTGCCTACGGGAGGGCTACATTCACGAAATCAAAGCGGCCGGCCTCCGCTCCGCGCAGGGCAAGGAGCCCCTCCTCCACCCCATCGCTTACTACACACTCAACCGTTTCCCGGACGGCAACCGCATCATCCCACTCGAGGTCAAAGAGGCCGAACTCTGCGTCGCGCCGATCCCCGCCGTCGCGAGTGCAAACACGAAGAAACACCCGACAAAAGCTCCTGCCGAGTGGGGTAACGACGGCGACATGACCATCGTCCTCGGTACGCAACCCGGCCTGAAATTTGATCAAGCACTGCTCACGGTAAAAGCCGGCGCTCGCATCCGCCTCGTGTTCCGCAACACCGACGACATGCTCCACAACGTCGTCCTCTGCGCCCCCGGCAAAGGCGAATCCGTCGGCAACGCCGCGCTGGCCCTCGGCGTCGACGGTGCCGCCAAAAACTACGTCCCCGACACCGCCGACGTGCTCTTCCACAGCGCCCTCGTGCTGCCCGAAACGAGCGACACCATCTTCTTCAACGCCCCGACCGCCCCCGGCGACTACGATTACCTCTGCAGTTTCCCCGGCCACTCCGCGTTGATGAAGGGAATTCTTCGCGTGGAAGCCAAGTAACGCGAAACGAGGGCGCGGTCCCCGACCCGCCCTTCCCATCGGGGGTAGGAGCCCGCTTGCGGGCGATCTTCGGCTATTGTCCGCTTGCTTTATCCTTACTCCTTACTTCACGGTAAGGCCATGGAAACCACCGTCACCTCCAAAGGCCAGCTCACCTTGCCGCAAGAGATCCGCCACGCGCTCGGCATTGACGCCGGCACGGTCCTCGAGGTCGAGCTCGGCACCAAGGGGAGCATCGTCCTCCGCAAAAAACTCACTCCGGGTTTCTTCGACCAATTCGTCGCGCTGCAGGCTGACCGCGCCCCCTATCCTACTGGCGATGCAGCCCGCGAGGCCCTCCGCGTCGCCGAGGATCAGGGCTCCTTTGAGGCCACACCCGCCGCAAAAAAACGCCGCACCACCCGTTAAGCCATGGCCATCGCCCTCGATTCCAACATCCTCATAGACGTCCTCGGGCAGTCCTCCGAGCACACGCCCCACGCCGTCGAGGCCCTCAATACCGCGCTCTCCCGCGGTGCCCTCGTCATCTGCCCGGTCGTCGCCGCCGAAACCTCCCTCTATTTCGCCACCGCCGAGGACACTGAAGCGACGCTCAAGCGCATGCAAATCCGCCTTGCGCCTTTCGGCTGGCGCGACCTGCACCTCGCCGGCCGCATCTTCCTCGAATACCGCAAACTGTCTTCCAAACCGCGGCATCGCGTTGTCGCCGACTTCCTCGTCGCCGCCCACGCCTTTTATCACGCCGATGAACTCATCACGCGCGATCGCGGCTTCTATCGGCACTATTTTCCCAAGCTGAAAATCACCCACGTCGGCCCGCCGGAAACTTCCTGACGATGTCCACCCCGCTTCCGCCACTCCCATCCGAACCGCGCCCCGGCCGCTACCGCCACTACAAGGGCAACGAGTATCGCGTGCACCATCTCGCCCGCCACTCAGAGACCCAGGAAGTCCTCGTCGTGTATCAAATGCTCTACGGCGACCATGGTTTCTGGATCCGGCCACAAGCGATGTTCATCGAAAGCGTCACCCTCGACGACGGTCGGCGCGTGCCGCGTTTCGCCTACGTCAGCGCGGACTAACGTGGCCGGGCGTTCGCCCGCGTGGCGAGCGCGATGATTTTCATCGTCGCACCCGTTACGCGCGGCTGAAATTGCGTCAGCGCTTACTTACCCATGCCTACTCTCCGTCCCTTCCTCCGCCTTACTTTCACCGCGTGCCTCTCGCTCGTCCTCACACTCGGCACCCGCGCGCAAACTCCCGCCCCCGCCACCGGCACCATCGAGGGCCGCGTGAAAAACGCCGTCTCCGGCGATTACCTCAACAACGCCCGCGTCTCCCTTAAGGGCACCGAGTTCGTCGCCCTCACCGATGAGAGCGGCACCTTCCGCCTCGCCGGCGTGCCCGCCGGCGCCGCCACCCTCCGCGTGCGCTTCGCTGGGTTCGACGATCAGGAAGTCCCCCTCACCATCACCGCCGGCCAAACCGCGCAACGCGACATCACCCTCGCCAGTCAGGCCCGCTACGGAGAAACCAACTCCACCGTCAAAATGGACGCGTTCACCGTGCAATCGAAGAAAGAAACCGATGCCGCCGCCATCGCCGTCAACGAGCAGCGCGTCGGTCTCAGCCAGAAGAGCGTCATCTCCGCCGATCAGTTCGGCACGCTCCCCGATTCCAATCCCGGCGAACTCATGAAGTGGCTCCCCGGCGTCAGCGTGGAGTATTTTGCGAACAACATCGTCGGCGTCAGCGTGCGCGGTTTCGACGCTGTCAACACCGAGATCCGCTTCGACGGCCTGCCCACCGCCTCCGCCTCCACCTCCACGCTCGGCACCGGCAACCGCGACCGTAATTTCGAGATGATGGGCTCCTCCTCGGCCGACATCTCGCGCGTCGAGGTCCGCCTCCTCCGCACACCGGAAGACAGCGCCAACGCGATCGGCGGCTCCGTGAACATGATCCGCCGCTCCGCCTTCGAGGCGAGCCGCGCCCGCTTCACTTACAACGCCCTCTTCACGACCGACCACGAATCCTTCGCCCTCGGCGCCCGCTCCGGCATCCGCGACACCCGCGTCCCCGGCTGGCGCCCGAATCTCAAGGTCACTTGGACCGATCCCGTGTCCAAGACTTTCGGTTACGCGCTCACGTTTAACCACAACGACGTACTCGCCCGCGTGCACTGGTCCTTTCCCACCGTGAATTTCGGCACCGCCGATCAGGCCGCCGCCGCCCGCGCCCGCCTCGCCGCCGGCAAACCGCTCACCACCGTCAGCGCCTCCAATCCGCTCCCGACCACCGAGGGGCTGCACGACAATCCGAAACAGGACATCACCGACAGCGCGTCCGCGAAATTCGACTGGAAGCCGACGCGCGAGCTCAAGGTGGCCTACTCCATCAGCGGCGGCCGTTACCAGGAGCGCGCGGGCGACGACATTCGTTTCACTTGGAACACGGGTGCGCAGAGTACCGCCGTGACCGCCGCCGTCCTCGACGCCCCGCTGGGCGCCCCCGGCACGAACGACGAGCACTCCGTCTACGGCAATCTCGGCACTGGCTCCATCCGTTACGACCTGCGCGAAGCGTGGCGTAATGGACAAAAAGATACGTTCACGAACGCCCTCGATTCCGAGTGGCGCCGCGGGGACTGGCAGCTTAATGCCGCCGGCTCGTTCTCCCGCTCGCGCCACACCTTCCGCGACACCGACGACGGGTTCTTCGGCAGCAACACACTCTCCGGCTCCACGCTCCCGCTGACGGGCCTCGGCACCGGCACCGCTTCCCGCCAACTCATCACCCTCAACTTCCTCGACAACGGGCCCCAGTTCAACGCCCGCACCATCAAATCCCTCGCCTTCACCCCCGCCGTGGGCACCACCGCTGCGATCAGCGGCCCGGAGATCAATTGGCAGGACCCTGCCAACATGACGATCGGCGGCGCCGTCTCCCGCTCCGGAAAAACCGAGGAGTCCATCGCCGCCCTCCGCCTCCGCGCCAAACGCACGTTTTCAATCGCCCAGAACCCGTTCTCCGTCCGCCTCGGCTACGACTTCGACGAACTTTTTCGCAACGTGCAGCGCTACGATTCCAATCTCTGGACCTTCGTCGGCCCCGACCACCTCGCCGCCACCGCCGACGACCACGCCGCGCAGATCGCCGCCGTCAATGTCCTCCCCGAACGCGACACCTACTACGATTTCCCCGCCGTCACGCGCACGAGCATGCGCCGCCTCTACGCGCTCTACCAAGAGCATCCCGATTGGTTTCAATACCGCGACGCCGAGTCCTACCGCTTCTCGACCACCGAGCCCTACGAGGTCAACGAGCGCACCTCCGCCCCATGGCTGGAGTTCAGCGGCGCACTTTTCCGCAACCGCCTCACCTACTCCGGCGGCGTGCGCTACGAACGCGCCGCAGCTGTCGCCCTCGGCAGCCTCGACCGCGGCGCGCGGTACGTGACGAGCCGCGGCCTCGTCGATCAAAGTCTCGCCGGCAACCAAGCTCGCTACCTGCGCAAGGGCGCGCGCGGCACCGGCCAAAACGAGGGCTACTTCCCGAGCCTCCAGCTCAACTACAGCCTCCGCGAAAATCTCCTCTTCCGTATCGGCTGGGCCAAGACGCAGGCCAAAAATCGTTTCGGCCGCGCGATCATCCCGAGCACGAGTCTCGACTACAATCCCGTCACCACCGGCACCTACGCCGGTCTCGCCGTCGGCACCGCCAACCGCCCCAACCCCGCGCTCCGCCCTTGGTCCGCTAATAATTACGAGGTCCACTGCGAATACTACACCGCGCAGGGCGGCGTCATCAGCCTCGGTGGTTTCGTCAAAGACATCAAAAACGTCCAGGTGCAGCAGCTCATACTTCTGGATACGCCCGAAAAACTCGCCGCCCTCGATCTCGAACCGTCGTTCCTCAATTTCCAGAGCACCACGTGGATCAACCAGGGCATCGGCCAGGTAAACGGCGAGGAGCTCTCCATCCGCCAGCCGCTCGACCACTGGCTCCCCGCCTTCGCCAAGGGCCTGAGTCTCACCGCCAGCTTCAACCACAACCACCTCGCACGTTTCAACTATGCCGCCGGCAACATCGGCAGCGATTTCCAGAACTACTACGAAAACCAGTTCAAGAGTTCCGTGCGTTACAACCGCGGCAAGCTCGGCGCGACCGTCGGCGTCATCCGCAACGGCCGCGTCTATCGCCAGCGACTCGACATCGCCGCGTCTGCGACCAATCCCGCCATCCGCGGCGACAGCTTTTTCCCGCCCTACACGACCGTCGATTTCAGCGTCGAATACAGCGTCACCCGCTGGGCCCGTCTCTTTGTCTCCGGCCGCAACGTCACCAACGCCCAAAAGACACGCTACCGCGTCGTCGACGGCGCCCCCGACTGGAGCCGCTTCGCCATCGCAAACAATCTCGGCTTCACCTACTCCGCCGGCGTCACCGGAGGCTTCTAAGATTCAGGCAGACTGCAGTCCGCCGTTCTACCCCACCCCGCACCCCGTAGCGGCGAGCGCCAGCAAGCCGTCCGTCGCCCACGCCCCGTAGCGGCGAGCGCCAGCAAGCCGTCCGTCGCCCACGCCCCGTAGCGGCGAGCGCCAGCAAGCCGTCCCCCACCCAGTCCCACGCCCCCGCACCCCGTAGCGGCGAGCGCCAGCAAGCCGTCCCTCGCCCAGTCCCCGGCCCCCCGCCCCCGTAGCGGCGAGCGCCAGCAAGCCGTCCCACGTTTTGTCAT
>Ga0114978_10002358_pt1 | contig 15529 bp, 16 predicted proteins | sample S_140212_EF_Meta_FD_87027 | JGI IMG/M metagenome (GOLD analysis project Ga0114978, IMG submission 87027) | Freshwater microbial communities from Lake Simoncouche, Canada to study carbon cycling - S_140212_EF_MetaG | ecosystem: Environmental > Aquatic > Freshwater > Lake | place: Lake... | reverse complement strand
TGAATCCCGCCGATCCCGACTACACTTAAGGTGTGAAACTGCCCGCCGCGACTTACCGTGGGTCGCCGCCGCTCAAGTTCGTTCACAAGCCAGACAACTTCAAAGACACGCAATCGAGGCATGGACTACAAGGACTATTACGAGACGATGGCCGTCCCTCGCACTGCGAGCGCGGACGACATCAAGCGCGCCTATCGAAAGCTCGCCCGCAAATACCACCCTGACGTGAGCAAGGAGAAGGGGGCGGAAGAAAAGTTCAAGGCGATGCAGGAAGCGTATGAGGTCCTCAAGGACCCGGAAAAGCGCGCCGCCTACGACCAACTCGGTGCCAACTGGAAGTCCGGCCAGGAATTCAGGCCGCCCCCGGACTGGCAGAAGGAATACGAGTCTTCGTCAGGCCGTCGCGGCGGCGATGACGCGGGCTTCAGTGATTTCTTTTCCTCCCTCTTCGGCGATGGGGGCATGGGATCGGCAGGTGGCCGGGGTCGTGGCCGGGGTGGCTTCAGCGCGCCTGGACAGGACCAGACGGCGGCCATCGACATCAGCCTGGAAGAAGCCTTCGCCGGCAGCGCCCGGAATATCGAACTGACCTCGCCCGATCGCGGCGTGGAAGGCCAGACGCGCACGCTGAAGGTCACGATTCCGGCGGGCGTCACGGCCGGGCAGCGCATTCGGCTCGCAGGCCAGGGGAGCCGTGGGATGGGCGGCGGCCGCGCCGGCGATCTGTATCTTGAGATCGGGCTGCAGAAGCATTCGCATTTCACGCCGGAAGGCCGGGACATCCATCTGGTCCTGCCGATTTCGCCGTGGGAAGCCGTCTTCGGTGCGACCGTTCCCGTGCCAACCTTGGGCGGACGCGTGGAGATGCGAATCCCCAAAGGGGCTCGCGCGGGTCAGCGCCTGCGCCTGAAAGGCAGGGGACTCCCGGGCAACCCGCCAGGCGACCAGTTGATCGAATTGAAAATCGTGCTGCCGCCGGCAGACTCGCCTGAAGCCATTGCGCTCTACGAGCAGATGCAGCGCGATCTGCCATTCGATCCCCGTGCGGAACTGACCTAGCGCCGGTCTAGCCCGCTTCGACGTCGAACACCATGCGGACCAGGTGAGCAAGCGACGTCGCGCCCATCTTGTCCATGACCCGCGCCCGATGAATCTCGACGGTGCGCTGGCTGAGGTTCAAGTCGGTCGCAATCAACTTGTTGGCCTTGCCTTGCACGACCAGGTGCATCACTTCCAGTTCGCGTGGCGTCAGGCATGCAATCCGGACCCTGGTCGCAGCGAGCTCGCTGCGCTCCACCTGGTTGGCTGCATCCATCGCCAGTGCCTGGCGCACGCGGTCCAGCAGGTCGTTGTCCTGGAATGGCTTCAACAGGAAGTCGACGGCGCCGGAACGCATCGCTTCGACGGCCATCGGTACATCACCGTGGCTGGTAATGAAAATGACAGGCAGGATGGCGTCGCGCTCCCGGAGCCTGGCCTGCAGCTCGAGTCCCGACATCTCCGGCATGCGGATGTCGAGCACGAGGCAACCAGGCTGGTCTTGTCGGTAGGCCTCGAGAAACGCGGGGGCCGACGCAAAGCTCACGACGCTGTGTCCAGCGGCCCTGAGCAGCACTTCCAGCCATTCACGGATCGCGAGGTCGTCATCGACGACGAAGACATGGGGACCTGGCGAGGTGGGCTGCGGCTGCATTGTCGGCTGCATTGTAGACTGGTTCCCGCCCAACTCCGGAAGGACGGGTTCCGCCTCCCTTGACTCCGGTGCTCCAGAAGACGCATCGCGGTCTGATCGCATGACTAGAGTCATCCTTTACGGTGGTGAATGCACGTGGGTGAAACTGGCCTGCGAAGGCTCGGCAGTCGCTATGTGGGTGTGGCCGTGTGCGGCCAGTACCGTCCACACGCCGCAAGCCACAAGGGCGACGCCCGCGATCGGGCGCGCTCGGGGACTCTTGAGCACCCGGGACAGTTGCGATGCCAGGAGACCGCTTGCCACCATCGCCGGCAAGGTCCCGGCCCCGAAAGCGAGTAACGTGGCCGCCCCCATGGAAGGCGTTGCTGTGGCTGCTGCCAGCGCGAGCATGGAGTACACGAGACCACAGGGAAGCCATCCCCAGATGAGCCCTGCACCGAGCGCGGCAGCCACTCCGTTGCTGGCGGCGAGCCGGCGTGCCGCGGGAGCAAGGTGCCGCCAGAACCGGGCACCCGCCTTCTCCAGAAAGCCAATACCACCAAGGCCGGCCAGCAAGCGCACTCCCATTGCGATGATCAACACGCCCGTAGCGAGCCGCAGGACCGTCGCCAGTCGCAAGAGATCGAAGGCGCCGAGAAGCACACTCCCCGCAGCACCCGCCGCTGCTCCGAGCAGCGCGTACCCCCCGAGCCGGCCGAGGTGATAGAGCACCACTTGCACGAAGGCTCGAGCGGCATGATTCGGCGCGCCCGCCACATCGCGGCGCGCTTTGCCGCCGACTGCCACCGCCATCCCGCCGCACATGCCAAAGCAATGCGCGCTCCCTGCAATGCCGGTCGCAAACGCGGCAACGAGGGAGATCACGTGGACGACGTCCGGCCCCGCGCTCATGGCGACTCTTCTCGCCGAACGATTTCGTCAAAGGATTCCGAGTTGCCAGCAACCGGCACCGTGCAGGTAGCAACGTCGTCCACCAGCACATCCCAGCCCGGCGAATCGAGGTCGTCGAACTGACCGGTTTCCACCGCCCAGAAAAATCCCCAGCCCGCGACCAACACGAGCACCAGTGTCAACGGGATGAGCATCAGGATGATGTTCATGACGCGATCCCGCCTGCTGTAACAGAAAGGGGCACAGGCTCGACGCGCAGCGCAGGAGTCGTGGGAGCGTGAATACGGTCAGTACTCGCTGGTGCGAGCCGCAAGGCATTCAACACGACGAGCATCGAACTCAGCGACATGCCGATGGCAGCAGCCCATGGAGGCACCATCCCGAGTGCCGCCAGCGGCAGCGCCAGGAAATTGTAGGCCGCCGCCCAGGCGAGGTTCTGCCGGATGACTTTGAGCGTGCGCCGTGCGGTCTCGATGGCAGCCGGCACGGCAGCGAGATCGTCGTTCACTAGCACGAGATCGGCACTGGCCTGCGCGAGAGCGGAACCCCGTCCCATTGCGATGGCCACTGCGGCGCCCTTGAGCACGGGAGCATCGTTGATGCCATCACCGATCATCAGGACCTTCTTTCCAGCAGCAGCCATGCCACGGACCTGCTCAAGCTTGTCCGCCGGCGTCTGGCGAGCAAGCCAGCTGTCCATGTGGCATCGCCCTGCAATGGCTTCCACCTTGGTCGCGGCGTCGCCGGACAGCAATGCAACCGACAACCCCTGTGATCTCATGGCAGCGATGGCATTGGGCGCCTCCGCGCGCAGGGCGTCCTCAAGGTGAAATGCGGCGAGGAATCCGTGCTCGTCGCCAAGCACCACGACGTCGTCGTCGGCTCCCGTGTCCATGCCCAGAGGCTTGCTTGCGCCCTGCAGTAACGTCACATAGTCGGGGCGTCCGATGCGGTAGCGACGACCCGCCACCTTTCCCTCGATGCCTGCGCCCGGCTCCACATGGAGCTCCGTCACGTCGGTCATGACTGTCGCTGATTTCATGAACGCGCGAGCCAGCGGATGCTCCGATCCGCGCTCAAGCGCGGCCGCAATGTCATGACACGTTGCTTCATCCACATTCGCGAGCGTTGCACAGCGCTCAAGCCGCACGAGACCTCGCGTCAGGGTGCCCGTCTTGTCGAATACCGCCACGTCAGCGTTGGCCAGTGCCTCGATGGCGTCCGGCTTTGTCACCAGAATGCCACGCCGGGCCAGCCCGGCCGTGGCAGCACTGATCGCTGCCGGCGTTGCCAGCGACAAGGCGCACGGGCAGGTGACGACCAGCACGGCAAGCGTGGCCGCCAGCGCCCGATCCGGCTCGACCCACAACCAGAACATGCCCACCAGGAATGCACCGATCAGGATGCGGCTCAGGAACCAGGCGGCCGTGCGATCGGCCGCGCTCGAAAGGCGCGGCTTCTCGGTCTGCGCACGATCAAGCAGCCGCATGATCCCCGACAGGACAGTCGCCTCCCCCGTGGCTGTCACACGAACTTCAATAGGCGAATCAAGCAACAGCGCACCCGCGATTACCGCGTCACCGACGCGCCGTAGGACGGGCTGCGATTCACCCGTCAACAGCGATTCGTCGCAGCGACTTTTCCCGACGAGGACCTCGCCATCGGCAGGCACGCTTTCACCCGTACGAACTAGTATTCGGTCACCGGTGACCAGCGCGGCCGTTGACACGTCCTCGAGCCCGCGCGCTCCGAGACGATGAGCGGTGAACGGAGTCAGCCTTGCCAGCGCATCCGTGACGCTGCTGGTGCGGTGCCGCGCCACCATCTCGATGTAACGGCCCAGGGTCAGGAAGAAGATGAACATGGTCACGGAATCGAAGTACACCTCGCCTCTGCTGCGCAGCGAATTCACGACACTTGCCGCAAACGCGAGGATCAAGGCGATGCTGACCGGAACATCCATGCCGATGGTACGTGCACGCAGTGAAATCCACGCACTCTGCAGGAAGGGCCGGCCGGCATAGAGAGCCACCGGCACTGTCACCAGCATGCTGGCGAGGCGCAGGTAGGTTTCAAGACGCGGGTCCATGCCCCGATACGCGCCGAAGTACAGCGCCACCGAAAACATCATGACCTGCATCATGCCGAAGCCTGCGACCGCCAGGCGTTTGAGTCCTGTCCGGCGTTCGTCGCGAACTGCATCCGCCGCGGCGGCGCCACCGACGGGATGGGGCTGGTAGCCGAGCCGCGCGATGCGCTCGAGGACGGCGGACAGCAGGATCCTGTCAGGGTCGATGACGATCATCGCTCGCGCAGTGTCTGTGTTGACGCGGCACTCGAGAACGCCCGGCAATTGCAGCACGGCCCGCTCGATCAACCAGGAACAGGCGGCACACCGCATCCCGGACAGCGCCAGCATGACGGCCTGCCCCTCGCCCCCGGGGGTTTGTTGGCTGCGAAGCAGCGAAGCGACGACATCCGGTAGGTCGTATACAGTCCAATCGGTGCCTCCGAGACTCGATCCCGAAGCGACTCTCTGGTCGGGAGTCGTTGCAGGACCCGCCCGGAAGCGATAGAAATCCGAGAGACCCGCGCCCGCTATCATCTCTGCAACGGCCTGGCATCCGGCGCAGCACACAGGCTCCGGTCCTTTCGGCAGCTGCGCGACGAACACTGCGCCACGCTGCAACGCCTGACCACAGTGGTAGCACTCACCTGCTGCTGGAGGGATTGGCGCGTTCATCGCTACTGACGGCAGTCCGTCGCATGCCGCGTCGCAGGCGATCCGGCCTCTTCTCGCGCCGCAAAAGCATCACGGACGTAGTGTCCGCACACTTCCGGGTCCGCGTGGCTGAACGCGAGGTACAGTGTGGCAAAGCCTCCCAACACCGCGACTGCGGGCGGCAGGAACACGAGCCACGGCCAGACTTGGCGGTACCATGGAATCGTATCGACGTCCTGATTCATAGTCTCTTGCTCCTGGTCGTCCTCAAGGGGCGATAAACCGGCTCTCGCCGCGTGCCAGCTTCTTTCCGGTCTCAAGGCTCTTCGCTTCAAGCTCGATCTCGTGCCCTCCCCGCAGAGCCCCGGCACGCATCCGGATGCGCACCGGAAAGCCCCTCACTTCGCCGGCTTCCAGTTGCAGTTCGGTGGTCTCGGCTTCCAGCGACAACTCCTTCGGCCCATCAAGGGTCAGAAGGAGCCGCCGCGGTCCCGCATCCTTGTTCACGACGCGGACGGTGTACACGTTCTCGACCCAGCCTTCTCCCGTCTCGCGATAGAGCGCGTTGCGGTCACGCAGCACTTCAATCCCTATGGGGGAGCGGGCTGCCACTGCCACGACGAATCCCACCATCAACCCGAGCAGCAGGATTCCATAGACCATGCTGCGCGGCCTCAGGATGCGGGTCGGCTTGCCCTCGAGGGCCGTCTGCGTCGAATAGCGGATGAGTCCTTTTGGATAGCTCATTTTCGTCATGACGTCGTTGCAGGCATCGATGCATGCCGCGCAGGCAATGCACTCGTACTGCAACCCCTTGCGGATATCGATTCCCGTTGGACACACCTGGACGCACAGCGTGCAGTCGATGCAGTCCCCGAGCCCCTTGGCTTTGTAGTCGCTGTCGCGGCCGCGCGCACCTCGCGGCTCGCCGCGGGCGGTGTCATAAGAGATGATCAGCGTCTGCTTGTCGAACATCGCACTCTGGAAGCGCGCATAGGGGCACATGTACTTGCACACCTGCTCGCGCAGGTAGCCGGCATTGCCATACGCGGCGAAGCCGTAGAACAGGATCCAGAACGTCTCCCAGGGTCCGAGGGACAGCGCGAACGCCGAGGTCATCAGCTCCCGGATGGGAGAGAAGAAGCCGACGAAAGTGAATCCGGTGAGCATGGCGAAGCCAACCCACAGCACTTGCTTGGCCGATTTTCGCCCCAGCTTGCGCGGCGACCAGGGCGCCTTGTCCAGCTTCATGCGTTGCGAGCGATTGCCTTCTGTCAAGCGCTCCATCCACACGAAAACTTCGGTCCACACCGTCTGCGGACAGGCGAAGCCGCACCAGAGACGACCTGCAACCGCCGTGAAGAAGAACAGGGACAACGCAGCGATGATGAGCAGCCACGTGAGAAAGAAGAAGTCCTGCGGAAAGAACGTCAGGCTGAAGATGTAGAAGCGACGCGCCGGCAGATCGAACAGCACAGCCTGCCGCGCTGACCACTGGGTCCACGGCACGAGGTAGAACAATCCGAGCAACGCAAATATGGCTGCGGTCCGCAGCGTACGGAAGCGTCCAGTCACTTCACGTGGATAGACCTTCTGCTGGGCCGCGTACAGCCCACCGCCGACGTCTCCGGATGGGGCATTCATCAGTCGCCCCGCTGTCCTGTGCCTGCCGACGAATGCAGCAGGGCGCTGGTCAGGAAGCCGGCGACTGCGCAGACGAACCAGAAAAAGAAGAAGCCGACGCTGTATCCCGTCATGCGGCTCTCGAGCCACCAGGGAGGATTCTCGTCACTCGCAAGCGTGAGCGGATCGAAGGCCGCGAAGAACAGCATCGCGGCAAGGCAGGCCGCCAGGAACGACGACCACACCACTGCTCCCACGTCCTGACGCAGGCGCGACCAGGGCGGCGGATGATCTGCGTCACTCGCGCTCATGACCCTTCTCGCGCTCGCCTTCGCCACTCTTCGCATTGTCATGATCGCCGTGCGAAAGACCGTACACGTACCCCGCGAGCAACCGAACCTTGGTTTCGCCGAGGAGCGGTTTGTGTGCGGGCATGGCGTTGTTGCGGCCCACGGTCACCGTCTCGCGAAGGACTGCGGGCGAGCTGCCGTACAACCACACATCGTCGGTCAGGTTGGGGGCACCGAGTAACGGATTTCCCTTTGCATCCGGACCATGGCATGCGGCGCAGAGGGTCGAGAAGCGTTGCTTGCCCTGCTCGACCCAGTCCGCTGGCGCCTTGTGGCCGCTCAGGCTGAGCACATAGGCAACAACCTGCTCCGTGCCTTCATTGCCGAGTGCCGCGCCCAATGCCGGCATTACGCCGACGCGACCATTGAGGATCGTCTGTTCGATCGTCTCGGGGGCACCACCCCACAACCAGTCCTTGTCCGTCAGGTTGGGGAAGCTGCGCGCACCCCGCGCGTCGGAGCCGTGACAGGTGGAGCAGTTGTTCGCAAAGAGGTTCCGGGCAGCCGCCATCGCCTGGCGATTGTCGGCGAGCTCGGTCACCGAGAGCTTGGCGAGAGGCTCGTACAGCGCGTTGGTACGGGCATCTGCCTGCCGCACTTCCTCTTCATACTGGGATATCTGCGACCAGCCATTGACCCCGGTGAAGGAGCCGAGTCCCGGATACAGCGCCAGATAAAGGAAGCCGAAGACGATCGTCAACAGGAACAGGCCGAGCCACCACCGCGGCATCGGGTTGTTGTACTCGGAGAGGTCGCCGTCCCAGACATGTCCGGTGGTATTCCCTTGCGACGCTTCATCGGGGCGGGTACGGGACGTCCACCAGATCAACCACAGGCAGCCTGCAATATTGGCGAGCGTCACGACGATGACGACAAGACTGGTGCCGTTGCCCATGACCTACTCTCTGCCGGGTTGGACAGCCGGGTGCTTGAGAGGAACATCCTCAAGCGGCAACCGGGCTGCAGATTCAAACTCCGCCGAGCGGCGGCGGCTCCAGACGATGACGACCATGGCAATGAACGCCACCATCAGCACCAGTGTGATCAGACCGCGAATGACTCCCATATCCACGCTGCGCTCCTCGTATCAGGGCTGGCCCGCAGATGCGGGCGCAGCCGGTACGTTGTACTTGCGGCTCTGGAGATACGCGATCAGCGCATCCATCTTCGAGCGCCCTTTCACCTGTTCGGCCGCGGCTGCGATATCGGAATCCGTGTACGGCACGCCGATCGTCCTGAGTGCATGCATCTTGGCCATCGTCGAGGTGGCATCGATCTGCTGCTTCGCCAGCCACGGAAAGCCGGGCATGTTCGATTCGGGCACCACGTCGCGGGGATTCGTCAGGTGAATACGCTGCCACTCATCCGAGTAGCGCCCGCCGACGCGGGCCAGATCGGGGCCGGTGCGCTTGGAACCGAACTGGAACGGATGGTCGTAGACGGACTCGCCTGCGAGCGAGTAATGCCCATATCGCTCCGTTTCCGCCTGCAACGGCCGGACCATCTGCGAGTGGCAGTTGTAACATCCCTCGCTGATATAGGTATCGAACCCTTCGAGCTCGAGTGGCCCATACGGCTTGACGCCCGGAGCCGGCTCGGTGACGGTGCTCTGGAAATAGAGCGGCACGATCTCGACCAGCCCGCCGATGCTGATCACGAGCGCAATCAACACGCCCATCAGGCCGATTTTTCTCTCGACAATCTCGTGACTCATTTCCGTTTTCGCTCAGAAGGTGGCGGGGTGCGACAAGAAGTACCGGCCATGACTCAGGCGGCCTGCGGGATCGGCGTGTCGGCGGGAATCGTCGATCCCTGGATCGTGCGCACCGTGTTGTAGACCATGATCAGCATGCCCACGAGGAACAGTGAGCCCCCCAGCAGCCGGACGACGTAGAAGGGGTGCGTTGCTGCCAATGCTTCCACGAACGTGTAGGTGAGCGTGCCGTCGTCGTTGACTGCGCGCCACATGAGGCCCTGCATCACGCCCGCGATCCACATGGCGGCCACATAAAGGACCACGCCGATCGTCGCGATCCAGAAGTGGATGTCGATCAGCCGCAGGCTCCACATGCGCTCACGCCCATAGAGCTTCGGTAACAGGGCGTACATCGAACCGATGGTCATGAATGCCACCCAGCCCAGCGCGCCGGAGTGGACATGGCCGATGGTCCAGTCCGTGTAGTGCGACAGCGCATTCACGGTCTTGATGGACATCATCGGTCCCTCGAACGTCGACATGCCGTAGAAGGACAGCGACACGATGAGGAACTTCAGGATGGGATCGGTTCGCAGTTTGTGCCACGCGCCCGAGAGGGTCATGATGCCGTTGATCATTCCACCCCACGAAGGCGCAAGCAGGATCAGCGAGAAGACGACACCGAGCGACTGTGCCCAGTCCGGCAATGTCGTGTAGTGCAGGTGATGCGGACCCGCCCACATGTAGATGGAGATCAGCGCCCAGAAGTGGACGATCGACAGGCGATACGAATAGATCGGCCTGCCCGCCTGCTTTGGCACGAAGTAGTACATCATCCCGAGGAATGCGGCTGTCAGGAAGAAGCCGACCGCATTGTGGCCGTACCACCACTGAACCATCGCGTCGACCACGCCGGAGTAGACGATGTAGGACTTGGTCAGGCTCACGGGAATGGCAATGTTGTTGACGATGTGCAGCACGGCAATCGTCACGATGTAGGCGGCAAAGAACCAGTTCGCGACATAGATATGCCGCACTTTGCGCAGCGCGATCGTGCCGAAGAACACCACCGCATAGGCCACCCACACCACTGCGATGAGCAGGTCGATCGGCCATTCGAGTTCGGCGTATTCCTTGCCCTGCGTGATCCCGAGCGGCAGCGTGATGGCCGCCAGCACGATCACCAGTTGCCAGCCCCAGAACGTAAAGGCTGCGAGGCGATCCGAGAAAAGACGGACGTGGCAGGTGCGCTGGACGATGTGGTACGAATTAGCGAACAGCGCCGAGCCACCGAACGCGAAGATCACCGCATTGGTGTGCAATGGCCGCAAGCGGCTGTAGGTGAGCCAGGGAACGTCGAAGTTGAGGGCAGGCCACGCGAGCTGCGCCGCGATGATCACGCCGACCAGCATGCCCACCACACCCCAGACGATCGTCATGATCACGAACTGGCGGACGATGCCGTCGTTGTAGGCGGCGTGGATCCGGGGCTGCGCCTGGCTCCCCAGCATTCCTGTTGCATCGCTCGCTACTGTACTCATCAGCCTTTGAACCTCGAATCGGACCTGGCTTGGGCTTGCTGGCACGGGCTGGCCGCACTGGTGCGGCATTGCACAAATGCCGAGCTCGCATGCTAAATCCGCGCACTCATCAGCCCTATACGGGCCGGCCGTGATTGGATGGCTCGCGTCTAGGTACTGCCCGCAAAGGAAAGGCGGATCGCGTCCGGAGCAAGGCGAGTTGGCCACCGGGGGCGAGTAGACCCCTCCTGGATACTCAGGCGCGAGATGAATGCCGCCCATGCCCTGTTGGTCGATGCCCACCTCGATGACGGGCGACTGATCCGCGGTGAACTCGAGCAACTCCGCGGCGAACCCTTCACGGTAGAAGTGGTGCATGCCGTCGCCGACGCGCTGGTGCGGCTACTGGGTACGACTCCGAAGACGAACTGCTGGAGCTCGATCTGGGGCGCGATGTCTGTTTTTTCCCTGAGGATCTGGATAATTGGGCGCGCGTCGGCTTCGAGATCACCGAGACCGCCGCCATCAACAACTTGACGAGCGCAAACCAGCTTAGCAACGCTCTGAAGAAGCTGGGCTGCAAGTTTGCGCTCGACGACTTTGGCAGCGGCGTGTCGTCCTTTGCCTACCTTTAAGCGCTTGCAGTCGACTACCTCAGGATCGATGGCCTGTTCGTCAGCAATATCGTGAACGACCCGATCGACTACGAGATGGTCCGTTCGATCACGGATATCGGGCACGCGATGGGCAAGAAAGTGATTGCGGAATCCGTCGAACACGAACAGATCCTGGCGAAACTCTCGAAGATCGGCTGCGACTTTGCGCAGGGGTTCGCGGTGGGCGCTCCGGTGCCGCTGGACGAAATCGGCTGAAGGAATCTCCGGCCCGTGTGGGCCAGGCATCAGGCGCGGCGAGCGTTGCCCTGGCGGAGTCCGCTGTCGTGGCTCTTGCGGAATGAGCCTGTCGACATCTGCTCGTATTCCTTGTCCATGATGACGCAACGATTGCGCCCCTGGCCCTTGGCCTCGTACAGCGCCTCGTCAGCAAGTTGAACAAACCCGAATGGACTGCGGTCGGGTGCCGGCACAATACAAGCAGCGCCGATGCTGACCGTCAGGTGCTTCGCGATGGGCGAAACGGGATGCTTGAGCGCCAACGCCTCCATGTTCTGCTGGATGCGGCGGGCCACTTCGTCCACGTACTCCCGGCTCGCGTAGTACAGAACAACTGCAAACTCTTCCCCGCCGTAGCGCGCCGTAAAGTCGAGGGGGCGTCGAGCGGAAAGTGCGAGCGACTGCGCAACGTGGCGGAGGGCTTCGTCACCCGCCTGGTGACCGAAATAGTCGTTGTAGGCCTTGAAGTAGTCGATGTCGACGAGGAGCAGCGCGATGGGCGCTCGCTCGCGCATGGCCTGTTGCCACACCGTGTCGACATGCTCATCAAGAATGCGTCGATTGTAGATGCCCGTGAGACCGTCGCGGCTCGCCATTTCCTTGAGCAACCGTGCCTCGAGGAAGTTGGTCCGATTGACCTTCTCCAGACGGTAACAGACCGTCGCACCGATGATGTTGGACGCGAGCAGCACCAGGCTGCCAAAGGCAGCGCGGTCCAGCTGGATTTCGGAAAATGCGCTGCCGAAGACATAAGCGACCAGCACGATCAGTCCGGAACGCACAGCGGGGAAGAACGTCAGCCCGGCCAGGAAGTGGATGCAAATGATGGCAAGCACGAGGCAGGGCAGGAAGGTCGTCTCAAGGCCGCGCGACATCAGGGCCAGGAGGACCAGAGTGACGCCGAAGGCGGGCGCCAGCATCTGCACCATGGACGAGTGCCAGCGCCAGTACAGCGGCGAGTACGCACCCAGCAGGGAAAGCAGCACGATGGGCACGAAGATACCCACGCTGAAGAGGGTCGCAAGGCGGTCCGGCCCTTCGGGCAGGATAGTGCGCGCGATGAGGGCGAACATGATCACGAGGCTGAGGCATAACCACAGGTTCAGCTGTACCGCTACGCGCGACTGGGCGCGATAGGCCTCCCGGAAATCTTTCTCCAGCGGCTCGCTGAACTTGAGCCATGGGAATCCCCTGCGCAGCTGTTCGGCAGACGGAGATTCTAGCGGGGATTGGGAGCCGGGCGGACTCTCGCTTTCTGGCATGTAGTTAAGGATCAGCCTGAACCGAATCGGGGCGAAAAGTCGCATCGGGATGGAATGCGACAACCGTACAGGGAATCCCCTAACGCGTTCAACAGGCAAGTCGCAAGAATCCCGGATTGCCTGCCGAGACCATGACGCGTTTCACGCTCTGGAGAGGAGGCCTTCTCAGGCGAAATAGCGCGCCAGGTACTCGTCGAACCCGATCGCGTCCGCAGCCTCGATGGCGGCCTGGTGCCGCAAAGATTCGTCGGCTGCCGCACGGAACTCCTGCAGTCGCTGCTCATTGGGAGGGTGCAACTCCAGGAAATAGGACTTGTGCGCAGTTGACATGCGCAGCGCGTAGTCGAAGAAGGAGTCGCCACTCGACTCGAGCTCAGCCAGCGAGCGCGCCGAGGGCGTGAGCGCGGGATCGTGCAACTTGGCTTCCTGCACCTCGAGCGCCGCGATATAGGGACGACGAGACTGGCCTTCATCCAGCATTTCGCAGATGCCCCGCATCGAGTCGATGAGCTCGAGACCCCAGCTGCGCAACCCGATCGGCCGGCCCTCGCGCTTCAACTGCAAGCCGCGCTCGCGACCCCGCCTGGCGACAATCGCGTGATTCGCGTCGAGGTCTGTCTGTTCGGAAGAGGATATGGGCTGGCTGTCCTTGAGGACGCACAGCAGCACGAAAGCCTCCAGGAAACGCAGCTTGTTCTGGTTGACGCCAACCGGATCGAACGCGCTGACATCGAGCGCGCGAACTTCGACGTATTGAACGCCGGCGCGAGCCAGTGCCTGGGAGGGACGTTCACCGGAGCGTGCCACCCGCTTCGGGCGAATGAAGCTGTAGTACTCGTTTTCGATCTGCAGCAGGTTGGCATTCAGCTGCCGGTATTGGCCATTGACCTTGACGCCGATGCGCTCGTACTCGGGATGAGGAATATTGACCGCGCGATTCAGGTCTCGCAGGTATTCCTCGAGGCTGTTCACCGAGATGTTCACGCCCGCCTGGTTCTTGTTCCGATAGCCAAGGTCGCTCATCCGCAGCGAGGTCGCGTCGGGTGCATAGAGCGTGCCGGGCCTGAGCTCCTTGAGGTCGTGGTCGCGACCGCCCAGGAACGAGCTGCAGAACGCCGGGGAGTTGCCAAAGAGGTACAGCACCAGCCAGCCATAGCGGCGGTAGTTCCGGAGGACGGAGAAGTATTGCTCTGACGAGAAGGCCTGCCCGGTGAGCTTCGATTCGAGCACCGTCTCGAACACCGGCCAGAATTGCTCCGGAAAGGAGTAGTTGAAATGCACCCCAGAGATGGCCTGCATCACCCTCCCATAGCGATGCCCCAGTCCCTCGCGGTAGGCTTCCTTCATCTGCGCGACGTTGGAGCGCCCGAAACGCGCGATGGGGACGCTGGCATCGCCTTTGAGAACGCAGGGCATGCTCGTTGCCCACAGCAGTTCGTCGCCCAGATGGCGATACACGAACTGATGAAGGTCACAGAGGTATTGGAGCAACTCCCAGGACTCGCGGAACGGCGGAGTCACCAGTTCGATCAGCGATTCGGAATAGTCTGTCGTGATGACTTCGTTGGTCAGCGCGGATCCCATCGCCTCGGGGTGTCGAGTCTGGGCGATCTGGCCATCGGGCGTGACCCGCAGTGATTCCTTTTCCAGACCCTTAAGGCCACCCCGCAGCACGCCGGGCTCCCGGGCGTTGACGAACCCGGCGAGACGCTTCTCGAATACCCTGTCGACACCCAACACCGTCACTGGCGCGCCTCGAGGAGGCAGCGGTTGACGGCTCTGCGTACGCTGGCATTCAGGATACTCAAGGAAACCTCTATCTCTGGCCTGGTCAGTGGGACGGCGGAGGAAATCCGCAAGTCTTCAGCGGATTCCGGCGCTTGGCACCCCCTTGTCAAGCGGGGCGCAAGTGTGTCGAGCGCAGGGAAAGCCGTCAAGCAAGCTTCCGTTCCGCCCTCCGGAGTGCGGAGCCCCCCCCCCGCGCACGCCGAGTCGACCCTCCGGAGAGGGTGTGGTTGGGACAGGCTTTCCAACCACAGGACTTTCGTCAAGTACGCTATAAAACCCCAATAAATGTGTGCTCTGATGCCACTACGTTGGAAGGCAAGGTGCTTTCCCGTCGGCATCCGCAAACCCCGCGCCATGCACGCAGCGTCCATCGAAGGCGCGTCAGGTGCAGCCCTAGAAGGGGCGGGATCTCTCGCCGGTTCGCGATCAGGAGGACAGGAACATGTCGGCCTATGACTGGGTGACCTGGGGCTGGGTCAGTGCGCTCGTCGTTTTCGGCATGGCCGTCGTGCTGTGGGCGATCAGGCACCGGATGCAGCGCAGGGTCGATGAGCTCGAAGACCGACTGCACCTGCACACGAGCGTGCTCGACGCCAGGCAGTTCGAGATCAATCGGCTCGAGATGGAGCTTGCGACCTCGACGCAACGCCTCAAGAAGCTCAAGCGCCTCGTTGCCATCGATCCGCTGACCGGGATTGCCAATCGCCGCCATTTCGACCGCACCCTGGAACGGGAAGTCCGTCGCGCACGGCGCGAAGCCATCCCCATCTCCGTGATCTTCTGCGACATCGACGGCTTCAAGGCCTTCAACGCCACGCAGGGACACGCCCGGGGCGATGAAGCGCTGACACTGGTGGCGCAGACGCTTGCTAGAGACGTTCAGGCGCGGCAGTGAACTGGCAGCGCGCTACGGCGGCGAAGAGTTTGTGGTCGTATTGCCCGGCGTCGATGTTTCCCAGGCTTCCCTGTTTGCAGAAAGACTGCGGCGACAGATCTGGTGCCTCGGAATTCCGTTCGCCGGTGCGCCCGTTGGAGACCGCCTGACCATCAGCGCCGGTGTCGCCTCGCTGACTTCCGAAGAGCTTGCGAGC
>Ga0114978_10002357_pt1 | contig 15534 bp, 12 predicted proteins | sample S_140212_EF_Meta_FD_87027 | JGI IMG/M metagenome (GOLD analysis project Ga0114978, IMG submission 87027) | Freshwater microbial communities from Lake Simoncouche, Canada to study carbon cycling - S_140212_EF_MetaG | ecosystem: Environmental > Aquatic > Freshwater > Lake | place: Lake... | reverse complement strand
GTCGTGCCCATTTGGCTGATTGCCATCCTGTTGTCCATCCTCTCCTATTTAGCCGTTTTGGTTCTCATCCGAAACATGTGATTTGCAACGGAATTGCGTTCTTTTCGCGATAGAAATAACGAGTTTGATTACAAATTGGTTATTTTAATATGCAACAGGAATCGAGCACACAAGACCAACCGCGGCTCATTGAACCACAAGCGAGGAATTATATGTCCGACATTCTCTATAAATGTACGCAAACACGAGCTAAGATATATTCGAATGTTCTCAATATCTCTGTTGGAATTTTGTTTGTATGTATCACTTCTCTTGTTTTGTATTTTTGTTATAAGAATCGACCGACGGCGCAGGAACTTTACAATAAGGAAATAAAAGACCAGGCCTATATATTGTCTAAAATACGACAGTATAAAGAAGAGCGGCGGAATATTGAGAGCAAATCGATGATTACGGGTCTACCTATCACATGATGTCGAAACATATAAGATGTTCTCGAATCAAATGTATTCACGTATGAATTCCGAGAACAATTTGAGAACAATTCCATTTTTTTTGATGTGGCAATTATCATCACTTAGTGATATATTGAGCATTCTTGGAAATTCAAATGGCATCAATACGTCTTCATAATAATTGAAAAACAAGAATCCCCGCTCAATACACCCCTGTTGGAGAACCAGGTTCATTTGTTCTGTATACATGGCACGTTCTTCATTGGAACCCACGAAAATTCCCGTCCCATTTATGTTTTCAGAATAGGTCTTGTCAATTTGAGGAGGAATGCAGCAGACGATGATGATTGGTTTTATATTTTCAGCGATATTCGGATTTTTATACAACAAATTCATATTCAATATAATCGAATCTAAATAGGGTTGAACAAGGTTTGTAATGATATGGTCCAATGTGTTTTCTCCGAGTAAAAGTTGTTTTTTGATGTGACATCTGCAATCGATTTCTCCGAATTGATAGACGATGATGTCGTAAGGTTGTATTTTATATTTTTTGAAATCGATGAAGGCGATGTTGTCTCTTCCTACACGGTGCATGGTGATACTGTTTCTGTAATGGTTTTTGATGCGGACTGTTTGATTGGTACTGGATACGAGTGCGAGATTTGAGAAATTGAAATTTGCATGAGAATCGCCGAAAATGTGCAAAGTGGATAGATAATCGGGTAATTTTGTCTGCATGGAGTTGATTTTATTATGATACTATATTTATAAAATTTAGAAAATATTATAAAGGAATATATAAAGTAAGTAAAAAAATAGAGTATGAGTATGGAAAATAACGAAATACGTATATATACTCTACCCGATGATGAAAATACATATACATTATCATGGATTGGCACATTGTTTCATAATCGAGATAATTATAGTTTATCTGGAAATACACCGTTAAATCAAAGTATTGATGATGAACAAAATGAAAATATTAAAAAATTATATAATGCTTTTATCGAATTAGAACCTTCTCAAATTACAGGTAGGATTGTAGATACAGATACAGATTATGAGGATGACTTTGAACCATATGAAGATGATTCAGTAAAACAATCACAACAACAACAACAACAACAAATTGATGAAGATTCAGATGATGAATCAATTCATACAGAACTAGAGTATGAAACAATTACAGGTACGATTACACCTGTAGGACAAACAATTCAAGGTATAATAACACCTGTAGGACAAGACGCCCAACAAGGCGCACCTGTAGGACAAAATAATACACCAACAACTGCATCACTGACATCATTAGACACAGCATCACCATCGGCAACAGCACCAACGCAAATACCATCATCAACATCAGCAAAACCAACATTGGCACCAACAGCTCCACCATTATCAACATCAAATACACCAATATCAACATCAAATACACCATCATCATCAGCACAAACACAAATATCATCATCACCACCACTATCACCATCAGCTCCACCATTATCAAATACACCACCATCACCTTCAGTACAATCATCATCACTCACCTCTTTAGTCTCAGACCGCGTGATAAAGAAAATAATAGACAATTTATCGAAGATAAAGTCCGATGGATGGAATTGGAAAGAAACAACAACCGCTACAAATCAAACTCCAATTACAAAAAAATTTGAATAATAGTTTTATGGTAAACATTATTTTACGAGAATATATAAATGAGTACAACAATAGATGCTGAACAATTAACTGGATATTGTGTTCCCATCGATATTTCGGGTCAAGATATAGAGAATGTTGCAGTGGCCACTACTTTAGGTGATACAGCTGACCCGGTTGCCAATGGAATGATACGACTCGTTCTCAATTTCACCGCGTTTGTTGTTATGTTGTTGACCATTGTATTTGGTGCGCCGTATATTTACAAGGTTTTTTTATTTGATTTCATCGTAAAAGGTGTGGATGATACAAAACCTAACACGAATGCGAATGATGGTACGAAATGTTCTCGTATTAAAGGTGCTCATCTATTATTTATTATTATAGGTTGCATCATTGGTTTTGGATTAATTATCAACTCCGTCGTAAACAATTATGCATCCCAGATGATTATTGGTATTTTCGTATTTTTATTTCTATTGCTCACTGTTGGAAGAATCTATTTTTATTTGGATGAAATTAAAAAAGAAGCAGGTCCTATGAAAACAGTATTAGAATCAAGTGGTTGTAATCTTGATTTCTTTTCGATTATATCGAATAGTTTTAATAATACACACCCAAATTGGGTTATGAAATATATCATAATGGCGTTGTCTGCAGGTGTTTCTCTTGCAATTTATTTAACTTCACCGTATAAAAAGAATTCAATTTATTTCATGTTTAATATGGTTTTATCCGTGTATCTAGCCAATTTAATTAGTACCTATGCATATACACGAAACCAATAGGACTACAAATCGACAAAATAATCCTTACACGATAAAAATAGAGTTTCATAAAATCTATTTTTATATAAATGAAAACACATAGAAAAAAAGAGGCATTGAAAAGAATCAAAAATAGAAATAATAAAAAAAATAAAACACAAAAAAAAGGAGGTTTACCTCCAAGGCATCCAATACATCCAATACATCCAAATAAAAGAGTCAAACCAAACCATCATGTTGGATGGAAACAATTGAATTGCAGCCCGGCTGTCAAAGGCGAAACCGTGTCTGATACAAGTTGCATGGTTCCCCCCGTTCTCGAAAAAATCAAAAAAGAATACAACAAAGACCATCCAACACAGCCCATCACGAGTACACAACCTGCGCAAATCTGGCAAGATTTGCATACACGTCTCAATGAATGCAGGGACGAAAAATGCTGGCTCAAAATTGTGGATGATTCGAATGAACAAACGCGGCTCAAAGAAAAACTGTTTCGCCCCGACCAACCGAAAGAGTGGGAGAAGAACCCCGACGAATGGCTCTCGAATTACGACATATTCAACGTCGTCAAGCAATATGAAGACGAGTATCCAGATTTCAAACTGCTGGGACCGAGTGCCATTGATTTCGACGCCGTGTTAGAAACCGGCACATGTGTGAATAAAGACATCTGCCAATTTTCGCTCAAAGAGATGATGAAAAAAAAGAAACGCAACTTCGGGTTTTGTTTTAATTTAGACAAACATACCGGCCCAGGTACGCATTGGGTCTCTCTTTATCTCCATATACCGTCTTCGGTACAAGGAGGAGATACTGTCAATACAAACAATACAACCAAAACAATCAATACAATCAAATCCACTGTTGGAGAACCCATGGATAAAACAGACCATCCTTTTATCTTTTATTTTGATAGTGCAGGCAATTCGGTTCCGAAAGAAGTGCGAACATTGATGGACCGGATTGCAGAAGATGGAAAACAAATGGTCCCGAGTATTTCGTTTCGACAATATAACAATGACGGATATGACCATCAGAAAGGAAACACGGAGTGTGGAATGTACTCCATTTTTTTCATCATTACGATGTTGATAGGAAACACGCCGTTCCATCCGGAATATATGACATTCCAAGAACGTATTGACATGTTTATTGGAAAAAATAAAAAGAAGATTGATGATACGGTCGTGTTTGATTACCGCGATTTGTATTTCAATAAATAGACGAAACAAAAGAAACAAAATAAATGAAAAGAACTCTTTTTTCGTAGGATACTATAGATATGACACGAAAATATAAATATAAAACACGGAAACATAAAACCCAAAAGAAAAACAAATCCAAAGGAGGTAAATCGAGACAAATCAAAGTCAGGGAACGTATATATCCAGACCCATTAAGTAGTAAAAAAGATAATACAGACGGTATATATACCTTGTCTCTGGAACAAATCGACCCCAATTCCAGCGCAAATGTATCCAGATTATTACGAGAAACAGATATGGTGTTGGCGAATATATTTAATGACAATGGTGAAAAAAAACAGGCGACGTATGAAAAAGACACAGTGTACACAAAAAATCCGATTGATGACCGTATAAAAGCAAGATTAACAGAAATTGAAACGTTGGCAAATGACACATCGATATTGACAGACATTGAAAAACGCAGTACATTAACACGTAAAATCAATATCATGAAAAATATATTGACATCGAGAATGAACAATGTGGACGATGAATTAAAAATTAAAATCCGAGAACTATTGGATATTTTTGAATAAATAATATTCGTCACACCACTTTAGTGAACTTGACCTGTTTCGTGAACAAAAACCGTTCATAGTGCATGGTCCGCCTGCGAAGATTACATGTTAAACATGCAATCTCTACATTGTCGCAATTATGTCCGCGCGAATTATCGATACGTTCGAGTGTCCATTGTTTCGGTTCTCGGACGTATTCATAGAAAAAGAAAACGGCGCCCTGACAGTAAAAACACACCGGCGTTTTCTTGAGTTTGTCAATCACAAACTCGGTATGTACAAATCGGTCCGGCGAAAAAACGCCCTTTTCAATATCTTGCATTTTGTAGTTGTAGATTTTCTGCGAAATCTGCTGTAGGAAAAGTGAAAAAGAGGCGGGGTCCGAGGTTTCTAAAGATTGAATCATTGCGGCTTGGTTATCTAGGGAAAGGTCGGTTTCCGTGAATTTCCATTTTTTAGACGAAGTAATGATTCGTTTTTTTCTTTCCGTTTTTTCGTTTTCTGATACGGATGCAGTTGACAAATCATCCCTGTTGGATTTCGCATTTTTTTTATGTTTAGTGGGTTGACTCATTGACATGGTGATTGTTTTGATGGATTCTTTTGATTCGATGATTGGTTCAATCGAATCGTCGTTTATATCCTGTGTAACAATATTCATAGAAATATATAGGATTATAATATGACTGAATTTACCAACACAAATATCAAGACATTTACAAATTTACTTGGTACTTTCGAGGAACCAAAAATATTTGTAGTGAAAACAAAAAGTAAAATTTGTGTTTTGTTATTAAATAATAGTTTTGAAATCCTACACTCGAACATCATTGAATATGATGATACAAATAAAGACTTACAAAAAAAACAAATTACCTTTTTTATCCAATTATACAAGCAATTAATAGAAAAAACTTCAATAAATACGGATGCAGTTGAAGGTGTTGCCGAAAGGAAGGTAGTTGAAGGTGTTGCCGAAAGGAAGGTAGTTGAAGGTGTTGCCGAAGTAATCCCTGTAGGAGAAGAAGGAAATACAATAGAACCAAAACCAAAAATAATTACGGGAGAAATAACAAGACAAGAACCAACAAAAGAAGAAGAACCTACAATAGAACCAAAACCAAAAACAATTACAGGGGAAATTACAGAACCAATCACAGAACCAATAAAAGAACCAAAAACAATTACAGGGGAAATTACAGAACCAATACAAGAACCAATACCAGAACCAATAAAAGAACCAGAACCAGAACCAAAAACAATTACAGGGGAAATTACAGAACCAATAAAAGAACCAGAACCAGAACCAATAAAAGGAAATGTATTCATAAATGAATTAAAGAACATTACAAAGCCAGACGAAAATATAATAAGTTTAACTCAAAACTACAAAATAGATGAAATAAAAGGAGGTGCATCAGATGCAAATAAAAAATTTATAAAAGATTTTATTTATAAAAACAAAGTATTATTGTATTTGAATACGCTCCATATAGATAGTATAAATGAGATTCTTAGTGATACAAAATTACCACCATACATAGAACTTGTAAAAGTATTTTTAAGATTTATTTTTATCGACATTTCTCAGATATATGAAATAGCAGAAAGTCAAACTGTATGTACAGAATGCACACAAGAAGACAAAGTATTTTATACGAATTGTTTCGATGTCTGTAATATAATTAAAGACTTTATTAATAATAAAAATTTTAAACTGTACAGACTAGAAAAAGACGACTCTAAACTAATTCGTAAAGAAGAACAACAAGAACAACAAGAAGAATCAGAAAAGCAATTCAAGAAGATTCACATCTTGGATTTCTTAGAGTTGTATAATATAATCATATTGAATGATGACAAAGATAATAAAATAACCATGTTAAAACGTATTCTACACTATTATATGAGTACAATCGTTGTTAATAATTTTGAATTATTGATAAAACAATACAAACAAACAGGAGATGGAATATCTGAATTAAAAAATACATTACGCAAAATCTTACTCGAGTACAATGAAAGTTATATATTGAGTTATTTACAACTCATTAAAAAAACAGATTTATATAATCCAAGATACAAAAAAGATTATTTGAACAAACCTGATAATACGATTTTAGAATTAACCTATGATTATCGAGATAAAGAATTCGACCCAATGGCTGATAATATTGAAATGAATCCAAAATATACTACAAAATACATTATTGGAGAATTTACACAAATTTTTGAAACACCGAGCAAAATTGCAATTGCCGATATTCCAGGCGCGATACGTAGAAAATTAAAAGTAAATGAACCAATATTTATCATGGGATACGGTGCAAGTGGTGTTGGAAAAACGAGTACACTCATTATGCGAGTAGAGAAAGATGTAAATGGTAAAGAAAGACCAATACCGGGCGTCATTGTGAATTTATATAAATTATTAATCCTTGATGGCATTACATCAGCAACGGTACAATCTATTGAATTTTTTTATCAACATGACAAAAGTGATACAAGAAGTTATGAGCAAACTGTACGGTTTACAAAGAATGCTGGTAATGGTAAGGATGATGATTTTTTATATTCGGATGGCGGTTCTGATATAAATAAACATAACTATCGACATACAGAAGAATCATTCGAATTAAAAAAAGAAACAAAATTATCCGAATGGTTAATTTATATTATAGATAAAGACCGTTTTGTAAAACCGACCACCAACAATCCTCAAAGTTCTCGAAGTCATACAATTGTTTATTTGGAATTTTCAAAAGATACATCAAATGACAAATATCAGATTTTTGTGGGAGACTTAGCTGGCGTTGAAAATAAGTTTCAATGTTCGAATCGAACAATTCTTGAAACCTTTTTAAAAATCAATAATGGATATTATAAACAGCAATTGTTAAAAGAAGTAGAAAAAAATAATGGAATAATTGAAGATAAAATGGTTGATGTATATACCGGAGGAGATATAACCATGACATCTGAGACAGATGCACTACCCAAATATTTGTGTGATATTTTTCCAGATAAGGACGATGTATTATATCCATATATGGAAGAACTACAAATTTCGAATGCGTTGTATCAAAAAATTCTTGACCCAAAATTCAAAATAACAGAAAAAAATGAATTATTCGAACTAGATAAAGTACAAAAACCTATACATGCAGATTTGTATGACTACCATTATGCAAAGTATTATACATATAAAAACGAATTTAAAAAGATAGAAAAGCGACTAGAAGAAATTCAAGGAGAAATGAAAAAGTTTATGGATGATGGTAATAACTTTACCGGCGATAAATTAAATAAAATAAATAGTAAAGGCAAAAGTACCGATTCCATCATACAAAAATTTGTTTTAGTTACTGAAGACAATCAAACATTTCAATACTATAAAAAACTATTTGAATCTATATGTAAGTATAAACGTATATATGAAAGAAAAAATCAATTCTTCTTAGAGCTTTTTTATGATAAAACAAAAATACCTAGATATAATGATACTTATTATAAGTACTTTGAATTATTTAGTTATCCTACCCATACAGTTATGTATGATTCAAATACATATAAAATACAAAAGAGTGAACTAAAAGAAATATTTCAGGTATGGATACTAGTACATATGGAATTTGTACAGGCATGCAGAGATGGAACAATTGTTAAGGAAGCAAAAAAATGTTTTGAATTGAGTTTACGTCTTGATAATAAACAACCTTTACTTGAATTTCCTAAAAATATTAAAAAATCTGTGAAAAATTATTACTGTTTTACTATTCTCAGAAACCAATACTTGTATTCCAAATATTTATGTGATAGACGTGTCAAAGAAGGCGAATATATCAATGAATCCTTGCAAGTATTACGAAAAGATATAATGAGTATCATGCGAGAAAAAAGTAAAGACAGTATCTATTATTCACCTCTGTTTCATGAAACATGTTTGGAACAATATTGTAAATCAGATGGATGTTTTCAACACGAGACAACTCCAACACAATCAATCAGTGCGGAACCAAGATATGGTGACATCATGACATGGATAAAAAATAAATATGTTCCGACTGAGAATTCTGCTGAGAATTTTGAAAAAAAAATTAAAATTTGCGTCTTGGGTTTATTTGATATAGGTACGAATCCTGCGATTGAAAATGGTAAAGGCAAAATGCCCATGTTGGATGTACCTTATATTGATATTAATGAACTAAAACGATATTACGACGACGTACATTGGTATGAACCACAAAACATTGACCATATTATAAAAGGGTTACACTATTTATATGCACAAGTCGAATATTATTACTATTATGGTGAAGAAACAGAAACTACCCCTATTAGAAATTCAATCCAAAATATAAAGGATAATGAAGATTATAAACAATTATTTGGTGAAAAAAGTAGTGGTGGAGCTGAATCCGAATTAGGAGAAAAACAAACAGGAGGACCAAGAATAGTAGACGCATTTAGAAAAAGAGTATTCGATAGTGCGCAACCATTATTACAAGATACAACTGCAATTAAACGACAATCTCCTACTAAGATTAATGAAGAAGACCTCGAAATAATTAAAAAATCACCACAAATACCAGAATCACCAGAATTAAAATCAAAACTAAATGAAAAAATATTAGGCTTGAAACTGCAGATAGAAAATATTAATAAAAGGACAGAAGTCAACAAGCAAATAAAAGCCGTTATTAAACTAATAGATGAATACAATGCATCGTCTACAATTGGTACGTTGGAATATATCGACCAGTTCTCAAAATTAAATATTGTCAATGTTTTGTGTAGAAATGAAGAAGAAACCGATAGTTCAGATTCACCAAATACAACCGCAGAAGCAAAATCAGATGATTAATCCTATAATTCACATGTAAAAAGGAAATAGACATTCATTGCTTACTATTATAAGAAATGAATAATATAAACAAAGACCTAGAACAAATAGTTGAAACTGAATCCAATGAAAATAAAATACAACCAGAAAAAACGCCCATCACAAAAGACGACGAATTGATTCTCCGCAATGTGAAATACAAGGTCGGAATGAACAATGGCAACAACAATAACAATTACGAACAAAAGAAAGAGACCACCTCCCTCGCATTAGATGACCTGTTGGAGAACGAAAAAAGGCACAATAAATCCGACACATGGACCAAACTCAATAAAACGACGAAAATCCAGAAACTGCATCAATATGCGGAAACATATGGCCAGACAAATAAACTCCCCGTCAAAGAAATCAAATCACTCAAACTCTTTTTCAACGATTGTCTCGACAAGAGTAAATTGCATAGGACCAAAGATATTGTGTATGACAAAGAAAATGGGGTTATTACACAAATCCCGGCGCTGCATCTCAATGCGTCCACACGCGCATTTACACTCAAAATCATGGACAGTAAACGCGTGTCGACCATCAAATCGTTGACTCCTAAAAAAAATACGCAGAAGAATACGGAACAGACACTTATCATTTCGAATGAAAGTGTCCCATCATTGTAAAATTGATAATAATGAATATAATATAGATATTTCATGTTTAAAATATCTATCAACTCGCCAACGTCTACACGAAGTATGGATGTAGGAACACAAACCGAACAAATCGACGATGATAATACCAGTACAGATGAAGATGAAAATGAAAATACAGATGACAATGTAAGCATTTATTCAGATGAAGACGATGACATTCATTCATTGACAGAAGACGAAGAAGAAGAATTGGAATCAATCCTGTTGGAATGTATCGACGATTATTTGAACGAATATTTTATAAATTATTCGTTGCCGGATTTCACAGAAGTCATGTGCGAAGAAATCGCGGAAACCATGCACGAAATACTTGAAGATGCGCATATTGACATTGTTGGCGATTATGAAGCGATAATACGGTCACATGTGAATTATTTGTACGAGGTATACGAAATACCACCGAGGTCAGAAGAGAGAGAAGAAACAGAAGAAAGAGAAGAAACAGAAGAAAGAGAAAATAAACAAGACAAACAAGACGAAGTCAAAGAATCCCTGTTGGATAAAAAAGCGCATCAGATTGATATTCTTCGAAATACACTTCAACCGCAGCAACGCACAGAAGAGTGGTATAAATTCAGACAGGAGATTATTACGGCGAGTAATATTTGGAAAATATTTGCTTCCGATGCCCAATTCAACTCGCTCGTGTATGAAAAATGCCAGCCCATCAAAATCTTTCAACAAATGGGCGGAAATACAAATACAGATTCGCCGTTGCATTGGGGGGTCAAATATGAACCGTTGACGGCCATGCTATATCAGAAAAAAAACCGCACGGTGTTGGAAGAGTTCGGTTGCATCCGTCATCCGAAATATTCGTGTATTGGTGCATCGCCCGACGGAATCAATGTCGACAAAGCGTCGCCTTTATTCGGAAGAATGATAGAGATAAAGAATATCGTGAATCGAGAAATTGACGGAATCCCGTCGGTTGCCTACTGGATACAAATGCAGGTACAAATGGAAACATGTAATCTGGATGAATGCGATTTTGTGGAAACCCAGTTCAAAGAATATGCATCACACGTTGAATTTTGGAAAGAGGTCCAAGAAGAAGAACAAGAAACAATCAACAAAGAAAAAGGAATCATTCTGATGTTTATTTCTGTCAATCCAGATGAAACGCAAGGAACTATCAAATACGAGTACATGCCGCTTGATATACCACTGACCCCGAGACAAACCGACGAATGGATATTTTCCACCATACAATCAATGGAGAATCCGGGTAATCCAATCAAATATGCGTATCAAAAAACCATCTATTGGTATTTAGATATTTATTCGTGTGTGCTCGTGAGACGTAATCGACGTTGGTTTGAATCGGCCGTTCCGATTATCGAGAACGCATGGCAAACGATAGAGAAGGAACGCGTGGAAGGGCATCAACATCGCGCGCCCAAAACAAGACAAAAAGCTCCCGCAAAAGGGCTTGTGTTGGAAATCGTCAAATTAGAGTAAACATGTTTCTATTGTTTCTATTATTTCTTATTCACGATATTAAACACTATCACTTCTCAACAATTGTTTTTTCTTTTGGGTTTCTTCTTTTATTGATGCAGATTCCAGGATTCTTTCTCTTTTTGAATGTTGAGCAGATTCTCTTTCTCTTTTTGAATGATGTGCAGATTCTCTTTCTCTTTCTCTTTCTAATTTTATTTGTCTTTCTCTTTCTAATTTTCTGTCAACATCTTCAATCATCATCTTTGTATTTATATCATCACTGTATGTGAAATTACGAGAATTATACATTTTAATTATGTACATAATATAGTCAGGAAATGTAAATAAAAAATGTATATTAATGTTATGTTTCGGTTTGTTTAAAATATTATAAATTGGTCTAAAAAATGGCTTCGTTTTAAGAAATAAAAATAAAAAAAACAATTTATTATTACCTCTATTTAAATATTCTAAAATATATCTATCTACATGTAATCCGCTTGAACCAATTTCTAACCAAAAAATATAATTCATTGCATCTTTTGAAATTTGAATGACTTGTTCTCTTGTTACGATAGAACCGGTAAAAAATTTATGCATATATTCGCATTTTTGAAATAATTCTAATAATTCATCATTTGACATATAATAGGTTTTATCAATATCAATCATTCGAATCTTGGTTATTTCAATGGGTATATCAAGTGTGTCCTTCTTTTCGAGAGCGTTCACAACCATATTGGTAGAACGACAATCGCAGTTCATTCCAGAATAAACTGCAAAATTTTCAATTAAGAGAGATACATGTTTGTGAATATATTTAATACATTTGTCATATAATGGTCTGTTTTCTTTGTAATACTGGTATACATACTCAAATATATCGAATAATTCTGAATGAAATCTTTCCATAATAGAATAAAAATGATATTCAGGCGCAAGACTGCGTTTATTCTCCGTATCTTCTGTAGTTGTCACACATAATCCTCCAAAATAAATTTCAGGTGTAATTTCATGTTTGGATAATTGAGACAATATTTTTAATTCTTCCAAATATGATATTTCCAGAATAGATGCAGAATATTTATCTATAGAAACGCGCAATGAAAGAGTTGGATTTTCAGTATAAAAATCGCCATGTACTGGACATACAATATTGTTGGCACCTTCTTTTGTCTCATTAATACAAGAACTAATTTGTACTTTTTCTGACAAGGTATTTAAAAAATCTATGGCTTGTTGTTTGGGGTCTACTATTCTAAGAAACAATGTGGTTGCTGTTTTATCTTTATCTTTATCCAACACGATTACATCCTGTAAGAGTGTGTTTATATGCATAATACCGCCTTCTTTGAAATCGTCTTCTACAATTGGACGCATGGCTTCTTTCGCATTGAACCTTTCACTTTCTGGTACGCGTTTAAATTGACCTGAGCCATATTTTTTGTTATTTTGTTTTCGTGCTTTCTTTGTATATTTGCTGTTGTTTGTATTTTGACTTTTCTTTTTACATTGACTTTTCTTTTTATATTGACTTTTCTTTTTAAATACCCTGTTGTTTTTGGTAGGTTTCATGTTTTATCGTATATATATAAAACATGATTATTTTTTAGTGAATACCATTATTTTCTCAGAAGTTTCCCTATGCATCGATACGTGCACATTTTTATTGTACATGGGCAGCATCGAATTCAATCGAAAATACTTTTTTGCAATTGCATTCATGTCCTCCAACAGGGTTTGTTGGCCACTGGTCCCTTTTCCACTATTTGCACCATAACTCGACAAAATATAGCACATTCGCCCATTTGGTTGCAGAACCAACGAACAGAGTTCCATGGTTTTGTCCCAATAATTGGAGAGCCACAATTCGTACGTCGGATAGGTCTCCGTGCTTTGCATTTTGCCGGGGTATTTCTCCAGCTCGTAATACGGCGGACTGAAAAACACGGTGTCAAAATGCCCCTTGTATTTCTGCATGAATGCGCGGTTATGCAAAAACGTCTGCGAAGGGTCGCAATATATGGTGACATCATCAACACGGTCAGGATAATACTGTTGGACAAATTCAGAAGTTTTCTTACATACACCCGGAATCACATCTGTTCCTACATATTCGAGAACATCGGGACATTCGAGGAATCCATGGAGATACGAGGACCACCCTAAAGTCGGCGTAAATATGCGAGTGCCTTTTAAAATGGAGCGATTGATAGAATACACGACATATGGGTTCATGATAGACGCGCGAAAATAGAAGGACGAGAACACGCTGCCAATCCGGCCTTGTCTCATGTAAAACAGGGCGCTTGGAGTCAGTATTTTGTAGTCGATGATTTCGCGGAAATAGAAATCTTCGAGAACATCGAGAAAAGTGGGAATCCCGGCCAACCCCGATTTCGTCCGTTTCAAAATATCCAACATGTGCATATTGCGAATAGCGTTTTTGTAGTTGACGTTGACGTTGTTGTTGATTTCGGCGCGTTTCATGGGCGTTTCGAGATGCAGGGTACGCGGGTCCATGACCAATAAAGAGGTTCGGTAGAAATTGTGCAAATACGCGGAGCGGTTGAGGGAACATTCGTGTAGGAGTTTTAAATTGGCGGAATCGATGTCGTGTTCGCGCGCATAGTCGGACAATCGGACTAGTTTGCGAGAACCGGTGCATACCCGCGCATTTTTCATGAATTCTGCGAATGTTCTCGAATGGTTTCCGATGGAAGTGTTGAATCTACGTAGCCATTCATTTTCTGAAATCCATTTCATTGTTGTAATAGGGGCTGTTTATTTATATTTACCTTACATAAAAAGGTGAAATCAATGATTACATGCCGTTGTATACCGTCGGCTGACATGGGTTAGAACCCCCTGTTGGATTTGGACGAACGGTTGCGGTAATCGTGGTCGATGTTTTTTTGGATGTATCTGGATTTTTGTAGACAATTTCGTCGTAATTGGTTAGACTCCTTGATATTAATCCGGTGTAGACATTTGGAATACCAAAAATCAATATATATTCTCCGATACATCCGATGGAAATTATTAGAATGGTCATAAATTCTAAAGCACCTGTAGGAAGCCATTCGTTTGCATCGAATACACGTACAATCCATAAAAAAGCCAGTACAACACAGAGAACAATTGTAATTTTAATATATTCTAATGCTCGTTTCCTGTAAGTGTCGTGTAATTGATGAATATGATTATTTTCGTCTTTTGCATTATTAAGGAATTGACGAAACCGGGTTAAATAATCGTGTTCCGATGTCACACGAGATGCTATATTTATATTGTTGGAAGAAGTAGGAAGCCCGAAATTTTGATTGGGACCGCATGGAACACGTGTTGTACTTGATGTCATCGTGACAGATGTCGTCGTCATTGCAGGCGTAGTCGCGAATGGCGTAGTAGGATAAGGTGTTGTAGCGAATGGTGTTGTAGGATAAGGAGTGGTCGCGAATGGCGTAGTAGGATAAGGAGTAGTAGCGAGTGGAGTAGTAGCGAGTGAAGTAGTAGCGAGTGGAGTAGTAGCGAGTGAAGTAGTAGCGAGTGGTGTAGTTATAGACGTAGTCGGGAGAGCTGTTGTAGGATAAGGTGTGGTTATAGACGTAGTCGGGAGTGGTGTAGTTATAGACGTAGTCGCGAGTGGTGTAGTTATAGACGTAGTTGGAAGTGGTGTAGTCGCTAGTGGTGTAGTTATAGACGTAGTTGGAAGTGGTGTAGTCGCTAGTGGTGTGGTTATAGACGTAGTCGCAAGAGGAGTGGTCGCGAGCGGTGTAGTCACTAGAGGAGTAGTCGCAAGAGGAGTGGTCGCGAGCGGTGTAGTCACTAGAGGAGTAGTCGCAAGAGGAGTGGTCGCGAGCGGTGTAGTCACTAGAGGAGTAGTCGCAAG
>Ga0114978_10002355_pt1 | contig 15538 bp, 14 predicted proteins | sample S_140212_EF_Meta_FD_87027 | JGI IMG/M metagenome (GOLD analysis project Ga0114978, IMG submission 87027) | Freshwater microbial communities from Lake Simoncouche, Canada to study carbon cycling - S_140212_EF_MetaG | ecosystem: Environmental > Aquatic > Freshwater > Lake | place: Lake... | reverse complement strand
TCTCGATCGACATGTACTTGCCGGCGTTTCCGGAGATGGCGACCAGCCTTGGCGCCACAAGCAGTCAGGTCGAGCGCACACTGGCAGCCTATTTGATCGGCATGGCGGGTGCGCAGTTGATTTACGGCCCCCTGGCCGATCGTTTCGGTCGTAAACCACCCCTGTATGGCGCACTACTCGTCTATGTTCTTGCGTCGGCCGGCTGTGCACTCGCCCCGACTGTCGAATTCTTAACGATCTGCCGTGTCATTCAAGCCATGGGTGGCGCTGCGGGCATGGTGATCTCGCGTGCGGTAGTGCGCGATCACTACAGCACCCAAGAGGCTGCGCGAGCCTTATCCATGCTGATGTTAGTGATGGGAGTCGCCCCAATTCTGGCGCCTTTGGTAGGTGGGCAGGTGCTCGCGTTAGCAGGTTGGCGCGGCATATTTGCTCTCATCACCTTTGCAGGCATCGCACTACTGGTTGCCGTATCGCGCATCATGGTCGAAAGCCTACCTCCCGACAAACAGATCGCTTTAAGCTGGGGGCATATTTTTCGAACCTATTGGGGCTTAATTAAGCACCGCCGCTTTGTCGCCTTTGCGCTCTCAGGAGGAATGGGATCAGCCACCATGTTTTCCTACATTGTGGTCTCGCCACGACTATTTATTGAGCACTTCGGCGTGTCGCCGCAGTCTTATGGTTTCATTTTTGGGCTAAACGCTCTAGCCCTGATTGTGGGTTCACAGGTCAGCGCACGCCTGCTTAAACAGCACCGCCCCGAAAAACTGCTGCCCTGGGCCCTGCGAGCCATGATGACAGCCGGCCTGAGCGCCTTGGTCTTGACCTTGCTAGGCTGGATGACCATGCCGCTGGTCATGCTATGCATGATGTGCTTCATGTTTACACAAGGTTTCGTTGGACCAAACTCTGCCGCTATGGCGCTCTCAGATCAGGGACGCCAGCTAGGCTCTGCCTCGGCTATGATGGGCACGATGACGATGTCTTGCGGGGCACTAGCCGGCCTGACCATTAGCCTGTGGGACACCGTCGGCCCAGCCCCCCTGGCCTGGATCATGGGCGGTTGCACCACCTTGGCCTTTTTACTTGGCCGAACCGCCCGCCGCGCCTAGGGGCTTGATCAAAAACCCTTTTTCGTATTAGAATGTCAGACTTGATGCGAATCTTTGAACAAATAATAGGTGTAGCCCATGGCACGTGTATGCCAAGTGACCGGAAAAGCCCCCATGGTGGGCAACAATGTTTCACACGCAAACAACAAAACCAAACGTCGTTTTCTGCCTAATTTGCAGTCACGTCGCTTTTGGGTTGAAAGCGAAAACCGCTGGATTCGCTTACGCGTAACCACTAACGCTATCCGTACCATCGACAAACTCGGCATTGATGCTGTGTTGGTTGATTTGCGTGCGCGCGGCGAAGTCGCTTAAAGGAGCCCAACATGGCAAAAGGTACCCGCGAAAAAATTAAGCTCGAATCGAGCGCTGGCACTGGTCATTTCTATACAACGACCAAAAACAAACGCAACATGCCTGAAAAGATGCTGATCAAAAAATTTGATCCAGTCGCTCGCAAGCATGTCGATTACAAAGAGACCAAGCTTAAGTAATTGGCCGCCTTTGTTTGACGCGTCAAAAAAGCCCCATGACTGGGGCTTTTTGTTTTTCGTCCACTCGAAATCAGCCGCCACTCTATAATGAGAGGCTAACTGGGCGCTTGCTGCACCCTGACCTTTTTTATGGCTTTATCCATGCTCGAACGCTATCAGCCCACCGCAGTCGAACAAGCGGCCCACGCTAACTGGGATGCCCGTGACGCCTATCGCGTCACTGAAGGTGCCACCAACGCCGCAGGCCTGCCCAAGCCAAAGTTTTATGCCTGTTCAATGCTGCCCTACCCAAGCGGTAAGCTGCACATGGGGCATGTGCGCAACTACACCATCAACGACATGATGACGCGGCAATTACGCATGCGTGGCTACAACGTTTTGATGCCCATGGGTTGGGATGCCTTTGGTATGCCCGCCGAAAACGCGGCGATCAAATCAAATGTCCCTCCTGCTAAATGGACGTACGACAATATTGCGTACATGAAAAAGCAGATGAAGGCGATGGGCTTGGCCATCGACTGGTCGCGCGAGATGTGCGCCTGCGACCCGAGCTATTACAAATGGAATCAATGGCTGTTTTTAAAGATGCTTGAAAAAGGCATCGCTTACCGTAAGACACAAGTGGTGAACTGGGATCCAGTCGACAAGACCGTGCTGGCCAACGAACAGGTCATTGACGGACGTGGCTGGCGCTCGGGCGCACCGGTTGAAAAGCGCGAGATCCCGGGCTATTACCTGCGTATTACCGATTATGCGGCTGAACTGCTTGAGCAAACACAACATGGCCTAGAAGGCTGGCCTGATCGCGTGCGCGCCATGCAAGAAAACTGGATCGGCAAAAGCGAAGGCGTACGTTTTGCGTTTTTGCATTCGATCAAAGATGCCTCAGGCGCCTTGATACAAGACGGTAAAATGCATGTCTTTACGACCCGCCCTGACACCATCATGGGCGTGACGTTTTGTGCCGTCGCACCCGAGCACCCGTTGGCTGTGCATGCTGCACGCACCAACCCGGCCCTGACGGCGTTTATTGAACATTGCAAACAAGGCGGCACCACCGAGGCCGAACTCGCCACGCGCGAAAAAGAGGGCTTGGATACTGGCCTGAAGGTCACTCATCCACTCACAGGCGAGATCGTGCCTTTATGGGTCGGCAATTATGTCCTGATGAGTTATGGCGATGGCGCAGTCATGGGCGTACCTGCCCACGACGAGCGTGACTTCGCCTTTGCTAACAAGTATGGTCTTGCAATCAAACAAGTGGTGCAAGCGGGCGATAAGCCGTTTAACGATAAGGTCTGGTCAGAGTCCTACGCCGACAAACAAACTGGCCGCCTGATCAACTCGGGCGTCTACGACGGTCTAAGCTTTACCGAGGCACTTGATGCGATCGCCACCAAGCTCGAAAGTCTGCAGCTTGGCGCGCGGCAAACCACCTGGCGTTTGCGCGACTGGGGGATTTCGCGTCAACGTTATTGGGGCACGCCGATTCCGATCATTCATTGTGCGTCTTGTGGTGCTGTACCCGTACCCGAAAAAGACCTGCCGGTGATCTTGCCAGAAGACCTCATCCCCGACGGTAGTGGCAACCCGCTAGCCAAACACGAGGCGTTTTTGTCTTGCCAATGCCCCAGCTGCGGCAAACCGGCCAGGCGTGAAACCGACACGATGGATACGTTTATCGATTCGTCGTGGTACTTCATGCGTTACACCTCGCCCGGCAACGATCAGGCGATGGTTGATGCTCGCAACGACTACTGGATGCCGATGGATCAATACATCGGTGGGATTGAGCACGCGGTGCTGCATCTGCTCTATGCGCGCTTCTGGACGCGCGTGATGCAGGATTTGGGCTTGGTCAAGTTTTCTGAACCCTTTACGAAATTGCTGTGTCAGGGCATGGTGTTGAATCATATTTATTCAGCCAAAAATGCCAATGGGTCAATTGACTACTTTTGGCCTGACGACGTCGAGAACGTCTACGACGCCAAGGGTTCGATTACGAGTGCCGTGCTTAAAAGTGATGGCCGCGCGATTACCTATGGTGGCGTGGGCACAATGTCCAAATCCAAAAACAATGGTGTTGATCCACAATCGCTAATCGACACTCAGGGTGCGGATACGGCGCGCCTATTTGTCATGTTTACCAGCCCCCCTGAGCAAACACTTGAGTGGTCAGATTCGGGTGTTGAAGGCTCAAACCGCTTTTTGCGCCGCCTGTGGGCGTTGTGCCAGCAAAAGCAAACCTTAATCACTCAGGGATTAAAAGCACCCGTCACGGATTGGTCAGGTGCTAGCCAAGACATCAAAAAGCTGCGTCTCGAGATCTACTCGTTGCTTAAGCAGGCTGACTACGATTATCAGCGTATTCAATACAACACGGTTGTATCGGCGTGCATGAAAATGCTCAACGCCATCGACGATGCCCAATTGGGTGACTCAGACTTTGCTAAAGCCGCTACCGCTGAAACGCTGGGGGTGCTGCTGCGTGTGCTCTACCCGGTCGTGCCACACATCACCTGGAACCTGTGGGCTGAGCTCGGGTATGCTGCCATCTATGGCGATTTGCTGGATGCAGCGTGGCCCTCGGTTGACGAAAGTGCTCTGGTGACCGATCAACTTGAGCTAGTTTTACAGGTCAATGGCAAACTTCGGGGTAGTCTGACGGTAGCGCGCGAGGCAACCAAAGAAGCGATTGAGCAGCTCGCAGCGGCCCACGAAGCTGTCGGGCGTAATCTTGAAGGCCGAACCCCGAAACGGATCATCGTGGTACCCGGTAAGCTGGTCAACGTGGTCGGATAACAGGATAATAGCGAGATGAACAGCCTGACAGTCAGCACGACCGCCCTCAAGGCCACGCCACTGCGCCCCACAGTGCGCGCACGCTTGCTGTCCGGGCGAACCTGGCTGCTTTCACTTTTGGCAGTCATTGCCTGTCTGGCATTGAGCGGTTGTGGCTTCAGAATGCAGGGCGAAGCGCCGATGCCCTTTAGTTCGCTATCGATCAATATCCCACAAAACTCGCAATTTGGTGCCGACCTGCGTCGCGCCATCCGCGCGACCTCTCCAAACACCAAACTCATCGAACCGCGCGACATGATAGTCAAGGTCGGCGATTTTGACGAAAGCGAAAACTCAGACGACAAGGCCACGATTGATCGTATCAAGGCCCAAAAAGTGCGTAAGCTGGCTCAGGCGCGCCTCGAACAGCTCAGCGAACAAAAAGGTACGCGTATCGTTTCGATTAATGCGCAAGGTAAACCTGAAGAATATGAGCTCTCACTGAAGTTGACCTTTCGTTTAGTGACCGCAAAGGATCAGGTGATCTTACCCGAGACAACGCTCTCTGCTATTCGTAGCATGCCCTTCGATGATCGCGTCGTACAAGCAAAAGAAGGTGAAGCTGCGACCTTATTCAAAGATATGCAGCGCAGTATGGTGGCGCGTATTCTGCGTCGCATTACCGCTCCAGATATTACGCAACGCTGGGACACTCTAGCCAAGTTAGCGCCCGAAGACGAAGAAGAAGAAGAAACCGTTGCTCGCGTCACGGCTCCCACTAGCGCGATTCCACCCATGTGGCAAAACCCCTCGCTGACGCCCGCTCCGGTGACCGTCAGCCCCGAGTAACAACTAGCCTCAATGAGCGCCGAACGCCTGCTAGAAACGCTCGCGCGCCCTGGCGCGCAACTGTCGGCGCTGTACGTCGTGATGGGCGACGACCCTTTACTCACAATCGAGGCAGCCGATGGGTTGCGTGCTGTGGCTAAAGCAGCTGGATATTTCGACAGAACCTCATTTTTAATGGACGCACGCAGCGACTGGAGCGCGCTTGGAGTATCAGCGCAAAGCGGCTCACTGTTTGGCGACAAACAACTGGTTGAAATCTCACTGCCGACCGGCAAACCTGGCAAGCAAGGCGCCGACGCGCTAATCAGTTTGGCCACTCGCAGCAACGGTGTCAGCAATGGCGATGTCTTAACCATCGTATCGTTACCCCGCCTGGATAAAGCGTCTCGAGACAGCAAGTGGGCGAGTGCGCTCTTTGCCGCCGGGACGATGCTTGACCTCGCCAATATCGAACGTGCGCAGTTGCCTAAGTGGATTGAACAGCGGCTTGCTCGTCAAAAGCAACGAGCTGAACCCGCCACACTCCAATGGTTGGCCGATAAGGTTGAAGGAAACTTACTTGCGGCGCATCAAGAAATCTTAAAACTTGGTTTGCTCTTTGACGAAGGTCTGTTGCCTGCCGACGCCGTTGAACAAGCGGTCATGAACGTCGCGCGCTACAACATCTATGGGCTACGAGATGCCATGCTAGCCGGCGACGTTCCACGGCTCGTGCGTATGATGGGTGGTTTAAAAGCCGAGGGTGAAGCGCTACCCTTGGTGTTATGGGCAATTGGTGAAGAAATCAGAACGCTTGCGCGCGTGTCTCACGCACAGGCAGCAGGACAAGACTTAACCTCCGTGCTACGCTCGCAGCGTATGTTTGGCGCTCATGAGAGCTTAGCGCGACAGGCTCTGGCAAGAGTCGCTGCACGTAGTTGGCCTGCTGCTGTTCAGCATGCTCATGAGGTGGATCGCCTGATTAAAGGTTTGCAAGTTGCTGGGCGCCTGCAAGACCCTTGGGAAGAGATGACCCGGTTAGCGATGCGGGTCGCAGCGGCCGGCGCGCGTACCTGACACTCGCGGCTTTTGTCGCTTCGAGTTTTGTCACTTCTTCTGTTACGCCTTTTGTCACTTCATTGCCCAGTTCAGATAGCTTATATATTCATGACCACTTTACAAGATACGATGCAGCAAATCGGACGCCAGGCTCGAGACGCCTCGCGTGTGATGATGCGCGCAAGCGGAGCGCAAAAAGCGCAGGCTCTTTTGGCAATGGCCGAGTGTTTGTCGGCGCAGCGTTCGGCCTTGCAACGTGCCAACGCCAGCGATGTTGACGCTGCCCGCGCGCGCCAGCTTGAACCAGCACTCCTTGACCGACTCACGCTATCTGAGCGCTCGATTGATGTGATGATCGAAGGCTTGCGACAGATCGCGGCGATGCCAGACCCGATTGGTGGCCTGAGCGCAACAAGCGTGCGCCCTAACGGCATGCAGGTGGCCCAAATGCGTGTGCCACTGGGTGTGATTGGCATCATTTATGAATCACGCCCCAATGTCACGATCGATGCAGCTGCCTTATGCTTAAAGTCTGGTAATGCCTGTATTTTGCGCGGTGGCAGTGAGGCCTTGCAATCCAATCTGGCCTTAGCAAAAATCGTTGAGCAAGGCCTAAGTGCGGCTGGCTTACCCAAGCATGGTGTCCAAGTGATTGAGACGTCTGATCGGGCTGTAGTCGGTGAACTCATCACCATGACCGAGCACATTGACGTGATTATTCCGCGCGGCGGAAAAAGTCTGATCAAACGCCTGGCTGCTGAAGCACGCGTGCCAATGATTAAGCATCTGGATGGTAACTGCCATGTGTATATTGACGCGCAAGCTGATTTGAAACAAGCCGGTGACATTGCGTTTAATGCCAAGACCTATCGCTATGGCGTGTGCGGTGCCATGGAAACCCTCTTGGTGCACAAAGATGTCGCAGCAGCCTGCTTGCCAGCGTTAGCCCAACGCCTGCTTGCGCATGGCGTCGAGTTGCGTGGCTGCGCGCAAACACAAACACTCGTCTCACAGGTAACCCTAGCTACCGATGAAGACTGGGCAACTGAATACTTAGGCCCAATTTTAGCGATTCGAATTGTTGCTTCGATTCAAGAGGCGATCGCGCATATCGAACGTTGGGGTTCAGGTCACACCGATTCAATCGTGACGCAACAAATTGCCGCCGCGCAACAGTTTCAGCGCGAGGTTGATTCGAGTTCGGTCTATGTCAACCTGCCCACCTGCTTTGCCGATGGTTTTGAATATGGCTTAGGTGCCGAGATCGGGATTTCAACCAACCGCCTGCATGCCCGCGGGCCTGTCGGCCTTGAGGGCCTGACCACCTTAAAATGGGTATTACAAGGTAACGGACAACTTCGTGGATAGCGACTAATGCTTTGGATTAAGACGTTTCATATCGTATTTATTGCTTCTTGGTTCGCGGGGCTGTTTTATCTACCGCGAATTTTTGTCAATCTGGCGCAACAAACAGATCCAGCCATACAAGGCGTACTGCTTGGTATGGCACGCAGGCTGTATCGTTTCACGAATATTTTGGCGATCCCCGCAGTGCTGCTGGGTCTTTGGCTTTATGTGCAATATGGTATTGGCCGCGGGCCAGGCAATGGCTGGATGCACGCAAAGCTGGCACTGGTCGTCTTGGTCATTGGGTATCATCACAGTTGTGGTGTGATACTGCGCAAATTCGAACAAGGTGCTAACCGCCGTTCGCATGTTTTTTATCGCTGGTTCAACGAAGTACCTGTGTTGATGCTGGTTGCAGTAACGGCTTTAGTCGTTATCAAGCCTTTTTGATGGGACACCATGTCTGAGCAGGATCCAGAACGTAAAACACTCACTCTCAAAACGCGTGCGGTCAAAGCGCGCCCGGCTGCCGGAGGAGATCAAACGCGAGCCCGGATCGGTGCGCGTGCCCGCCAAGTGGCACAGTTAAAGATTGCAAAAGAAAAATTGTCGCGCCTGCAAGCTGCAGGTAGTGAAAATCTGACCGCAGAGCCCTCACAAGAAGGCAAACCGCTCATCGTGCGCAAGGCGCCTGAGGCCTCGTATGGTGAGCGGCCGCGCCGTGATCAGCGCGCAGGCAGTGGCTCGCCTCGTGGCGAGCGTGCCACAGGCGGCAATCGGCCAGAAGAACCCGCCCGCGCCAATCGTGGCTCTGCACCGCGCGAACCGACACCGCGTCCGGCCTCAGCACCTAAAGCCTTACCCTTGCGTGACGGCGTACAAACCGAGCGCGCCTCAGCGCTTGTGCTGGATACTGAAATCTTTCATATCTTCGCGCCCTGCCCGACAGGTCTTGAAGAGGCGCTTGCTGCTGAACTGAGTGCGTTGGGTTATGCGCAAGTTCAAGCCACGCGTGCCGGTTGCCATTTTGTGGCGGATTGGTGGGGTGTACAGCGTGCAAATCTTTATTCACGCTTGGCAACCCGCATTCTGGTGCGCGTGGGGCAAGCACCGGTGCAACGCGAAGACGATATTCTTGAGCTTGCGCAAAGCATCGGCTGGGAGCGCTGGTTTGGCGCCGAGCACACCTTACGCGTTGACACCTCTGCCGTCAAAAGTCCGATGCAAAGTTTGCAGTACTGTAATTTGCGCGCCAAAGACGGTATCTGTGATCGGCTACGCGACCTTGAAGGCGCACGTCCTTCGATCGATACCGTGCGCCCTGATGCGCGCGTGCATTTATTTTTATCACACGACACTGGCACGATGTACCTCGACACTTCGGGCGAGTCGTTATTTAAACGTGGCTGGCGACTCGATAAGGGCGATGCTCCCTTACGCGAAAATCTTGCGGCAGGCCTGTTAGCCTTGTCTGGTTGGGATCCTGAAGCAGCGTTACTCGATCCCTTTTGCGGTAGTGGCACGATTTTGATCGAAGCAGCGTGGATTGCCTTGGGTGTCCCACCGGGAATCACTCGCCCGTTTGGTTTTGAACGCTTGCGAGACCACGATGCACATCGTTGGGAAGATCTCAAAGACGAGGCGCGCAGCCGCATCCTGCCTGAACTGGCCACGCCCTTAATCGGCATTGATGCAAACCCTGAAGCGATTGAAGCTGCACGCCGTAACGCTGAGCGCGCCTACCTCACAGAAGATACGATTCAATTTGAATTGGGTGATGCACGGGATGCCGCCGCGCCCGCAGCAAGCGGCTGGATTGTGACAAACCCTCCCTATGGCGAGCGGCTCGATGAAGAAGATCTCGAATTTTGGCGCGAATGGTCTGCTTGCCTGAAAAAAGAGTTTGCTGGCTGGCAGGTCAATGTCATTACCTCTGATCTGGATTTGCCCAAACATCTTCGCTTAAAGGCAGACCGGCGAACCCCGATCTTTAACGGCGCACTCGATTGCCGCCTGTTTAGTTTTGAACTTGTGGCACACAGCTACCGCGATGACCGCTAGCGCAAGCGCCCTAGCCTAGCACCACGTACCGCGCATCAAGAGCTAGTGCCTCAAAACCACGGGGTTCGAGCGATTACTCGGCGTTCGAGCGATTACTCGGCGTCGGGGCAACCACTCTCCCGATATCCGATAGATTTGTTGCAAGATCACAACGATTCTTTGCGTATTAGGGTATTCCCTTGATTTCATTTGCACTTGCTAGGGTTTTCCCTTAATATAGGGTTATCCCTAACAAGCACAGGAAGTCACCATGAAAATCCATCACACAGCTCACTTGACTGACACCCTTGAGCGCGAGCTCTTGTCCAAGGCAATGGAAGATCAGTTTCGGCCGCATCCATTTCGCGCTTTTGGTAAAGCAGTACGCGGTTTAGTCGCTTTTACGAGCTCTGTTCGCGCCAACGCACGCCACAACGGTATGTACTAAAGCGTATTCATTGGGGTGACTGGTCGCAAGGCCTGTCAACCTGAATGACAAGAAAAAAGGGTGACCAACTTTATGGGATCAGTTCAAAAAGTGGCCCCCTTTTTTTAACCCTCACTACGCTCGCCTTGAAGATCCCTCAAAACTTTAGGCATGGGGCAAAGTGCGGGATAATATGACTGATGAAGCCTTCCCCACCGCCACAGTCGCCTCAAGCCCAAAGCCCTAGTACTACCCCGTCACGCGCGCGTCGCTTTGCCTCGATGGTGTACGAGGGGGTCTTACTGTTTGCTGTGGTCTTTTTAGCAGACTACCTCTTTGATACTCTGACGCAAAGCAAGCACGGCTTGATGCTCCGAAGCACTCGTCAAGCTTGGTTATTTTTAGTGATTGGTGGGTATTTTCTGTTGTGCTGGACCCGCAGTGGTCAGACACTGCCCATGAAAGCTTGGCATATCCGCTTGGTGGCTGCCGATGGCACAATACCGTCTTTCGGGCGTCTGGTCATACGCTTCGTACTGATGTGGGCCCTGCCCTTGCTAGGCGCAGCCACGGTTTGGGCGATTTCTAAGCTAACGGGCTGGCCTTCTGCGTTAGCACTCATCGTAGTGGCTCCGTTTACGGTGTTTATCCCAACCTGGTTTAGCCCTCAACAACAATTTTTACATGACCTGCTTGCCGGTACACGACTGACGAACGTATCGATTAGTGAAAACCCTTAGTTGTTGCATTCAAGCACCGCTGTGGGTTGCACCAAAGCACTGGCTGAGCCATGCTACGGGCAACACTAAAGTCATTGTCAGGTATGGTCGATCAATACGCCTCTCTTTACGAGTCTTTTGAATGGTTGGTCCCCACCCATTTCAACATTGGTCACGCCTGTTGCCATCGTTGGGCGAATAATCCTGCAGACGCGCGCAAAATCGCCTTGTTTGATGAAGACCCAACGGGTCACCGCGAAGTATGGACCTACGAGCGCCTAGCAGCTACTGCAAATCAACTCGCCAATGGTCTGACTCGTATGGGGGTCAAGCGCGGCGATCGTGTCGCTTTAATCTTGGGCCAGCGCCCCGAGACCGTGGTCGCACACATTGCGACTTATAGTGTTGGGGCTGTGGTATTGCCTCTCTCTAGCCTGTTTGGTCCAGAGGCGCTTGAGCAGCGCCTGCGAGACGCCCAAGTTCGGGTCGCGATCTTTGACGAGCAATCAGCCAGTAATGTGCTGACAAGCCTGCCTCGCTGCCCAACGTTGACGCAATTAGTCGGCATTGGCGTCGCCGACGACCGTGTGTTGCCCTGGCATAAGTTATTGATCCGACAACCCACTGACTTCAAAGCTGTCAACACGCGTGCTGATGAACCAGCCATTTTGCTGTACACCTCAGGGACGACTGGTGCACCCAAAGGTGCTTTGCTGCCGCACTCAGTCTTGATTGGCAACTTACCTGGCTTTGTCGCCTCACAAAACTGGTTTCCTCAGCCCAAGGATGTCTTTTGGTCACCCGCCGACTGGGCTTGGACCGGCGGCATGATGGATGCGCTACTACCCACGCTATATTTTGGGCAACCCATTGTTGGCACTCGCGGGCGCTTTAGCCCAGAGCGTGCGTTTGAAATTCTCGAACGCTATCAAGTCACTAACACCTTTCTGTTTCCGACTGCGCTCAAGCAAATGATGAAGGCGATTGAGCAACCCAAGGTGAAATATCAATTATCACTTCGCGCGATCATGAGCGCTGGTGAAAGCGTTGGCGATACCGTCTTCGCCTGGTGCGAACAGGCCTTAGGCATCACGCCCAACGAAATGTTTGGACAAACAGAAATGAATTACCTGATCGGCAATAGCCATCAAAAATGGCCAGCTCGTTCGGGTAGCATGGGTAAGCCTTACCCAGGTCATCGCATCACCGTGCTACGCGAAGACGGAACGATCGCGGCCATCGACGAGATCGGCGAAGTCGCATTAAATCGTTTTGATATCCATGGCTACCCAGATCCAATTCTGTTCATCGGCTATTGGCGCAACGACAGCGCGACCGCCGAAAAGTTTACGGGTGACTGGTGTCGCACCGGCGATCTCGCCCGAGTCGATTCCGACGGCTATTACTGGTACGCCGGACGAGCCGACGATGTGTTCAAATCCTCGGGCTATCGCATTGGTCCGGGCGAAATCGAAAACTGTTTGCTTGATCACCCAGCTGTCGCGAATGTGGCTGTTGTCCCCAAGCCTGATGTCGACCGTGGTGCCGTGGTCAAGGCCTTTGTTGTATTAACGCCAAGTTTTGCTTCACGCAAGCGCGCGCAACTCACTGAAATCCTGCAAGAGCACGTCAAAATGCGTCTGGCACCCTATGAATACCCCAAAGAGATCGAATACGTCGACGCCTTACCCATGACAACGACCGGGAAAATCCAGCGCAGGGTCTTACGCCAACTCGAAATCGGCCGCAGCCAGCGTCAAGCTAAAAAGCTCAAAGCGCCGTCAAGCTAAACTATCGGCTTTCCTTCGTATTAGGCGCAACTCATCATGGCGATTTATCAACTCGGCGACCTTATCCCGCGTATTGACCCAACAGCGTTTATTTTTGACTCAGCTGATCTGATCGGTGACGTTCTGGTCGGGGCGCAGGCCAGCATCTGGGCCAATGTCAGCATTCGGGGTGACAACACCTGCATCGACATCGGTCATCACAGCAACGTTCAAGAAGGCAGCGTGCTGCACTCTGACGCAGGCGTGCCGCTCACCATCGAGCATCACGTCACGATCGGACATCAAGCGATGTTGCACGGCTGCACGATTGGTTCAGGCACATTGGTTGGCATGCAAGCAATCGTCTTGAATCGCGCAAAAATCGGACGTAACTGTTTAATTGGTGCGGGTGCAATTATTCCAGAGGGACGCGAAATCCCAGATGGGAGCCTTGTCATCGGTGTCGGAAAAATTACCCGCTCGCTCTCTGCAGAAGAAATCGAAACGATTCGCAATAATATCGAAAACTATGCCAAGCGCGGGCAAATGTATCGTGAAAAACTCAAGCGAATCGGCTAATGGCTGACGACGCTAGCCAGTGGCGCAGCGATGCGCTTAAAAAGTTTTTATTTGATGACCGCAGTGTGCGCGTTGAGTCGGTTCGTATTGAGCATGCCTGGCTCTCTGCGCAGGCGCACCACCAACACCCAGCGCCAGTCACGGCTCTACTGGGCGAACTCGTTGCCGCTTCGACCCTGCTCGCCGCCAATCTAAAGTTTGATGGTTCGCTCTTGCTGCAGCTGCAAGGTGACGGTGCGATTGCCTTAATGGTGGTTGAGTGTCGGGCCGACCTCAGTATTCGCGCCACTGTCAAAATGCGCGACCGTCCGCTGCCGGCAGAAAGTGATTTGCAAGCGATGCTCAACCCGGGCGGCACTGCAAAGTTTATTGTGGTACTTGATCCACCCAAACACACGCCAGGGCGTCAAGCGTATCAAGGTATCGTGCCGCTTGAGGGCAATACGGTTGCTCAAGCGCTTGAACAATATATGCTGCGCTCAGAGCAATTGCACACGCGCATCTGGTTGGCAGCCGACGCCTTGCATTGCAGTGGCTTACTGATTCAGCGCCTGCCCCTACAAGGTGGTGCTCAACAAACTGAAATCGAAACGGCAGACGAATCGTGGGCGCGCGCGCAGCACCTTGCCCAAACACTGACTCCTGCCGAAATGCTCGCAACTGATCAAGACACACTGCTGCATCGCTTGTTTTGGCAAGAAACTTTACTTGTCTTTGAATCGCAACCCATTACCTGGAAATGCTCTTGCACTCAAGAGCGTGTTGCGGACATGCTTCGCATGCTGGGCAAAGCTGAGGTAGATGATATTTTGCAAGAGCAGGGCAAAGTCGAGGTCGCCTGTGAATTTTGCGGATTACCCTATGTGTTTGATGCCTTAGATACCGAGGCACTGTTTCAAACAACAACCGTACTGGGCAGCAAATCGGTACATTGAGCCTTGAACGCCAACAGCGGCAAGGCCGCGTGACTTGCACCGAAGCACTGACCCACTGAAGCGCTTACGCCTTCACAATCACTGGCACGCATAATTGATAACCGATACCCCACACGGCTTTCAGTGCGGGTTCGGCGTCATGCCCCGAGAGTGATTCAAGTTTTTTACGCAACCGACTCACGAGACTCTCGAGTGCTCGTTTACCCATATCGGATGTACCGCTTCGTTGGCTGAGCAACTCGCAGATCATATCGGTCTCGAGCATGTGACTCGGTGCTTGCGCCAAAGCCAACAGTAATGCCCGCTCGCTATTTGTCAAAAATGCTTTTTGCCAGGGCTCAGCTCCAGAGATCGAGCGATCTCGCAAATCTAACGTCCAGGCAGGTGTTTCGTCGACCTTTTTGACACGCCGCGCCAGATTGAGCAGAGTCAGAGTCAGCTCTTCGGGTGCTACGGGCTTGCTAAGATAAACATCGGCTCCTGCCTCGTAGCCGCGAATGCGATCAGGCAAGGCGGTGCGTGCAGTCAGCATCACAATTCCCATCCCCGGAATACTGCGCCGAATACGATTGGCGATCGCGATGCCATCTTCTCCGGGTAACGATAAATCAAGTACTAGGGCATCAAGCGGCTCGGTCATGAGCAGCTCGTCTAAAGACTTACCATTTTGAACCGCAAACACCAAAAACCCTTGTTGTTTGAGATGAAAGTGAATTTCTTTGCGCAACAATGGATCGTCTTCGACTAAGGCGACTCGGATTTGTCCAGCAGTTTGATTCATAGCGGCAACTCAACAGAAAAAAACACACGGTTATATTCAAATCGGTAACTGACAGAACCTTTCAGTATTTCGCAAAGAGATTTTATTAATACTAAACCAAGCCCGGTGCCAGGCTTGTCGTGAGAGTAAATGCTGCGGTAATAACGGGTAAACAAAGCAGCCGGATCCGGTTCGTGGTGACGCTCAACCTCATTGGATACAATGCACAGCAGCCTATCATTTACCAGCGTACTCACCGAGATTTCGATCATCGTAGCAGGAGGCGAGTACTTCACTGCGTTATCTATTAAATTATTAATAATCGTAATCAACAATAACCTGTCGGTCTGGATAGTGACCTCGCTCAAACCGAGAATTTTAAATCTATCCGCTTGCGCCGCAATCAGAGGCAAACTCTCGATCGCTTCAAGCACAGCACATTTTTCAACACGCAGTACAAAGTTTTTTTGATCGATCGCGTCTACCTGCCCAACGCGGTCAATCACTTGGGTCATGTTGTCGATCGACTGAGTCATACTGGTAAATCGCTCGCCAAACTCGACCGCATGCTCTGATTTGCCAAAGATCGACTTCAGTGAGCCAAGAGCCATGCGCATCGTCGCCAAAGGATTTTTAAGTTCATGCGACAACATATCAATGAGCGTGCTACGTTCTTTCAGTTGTC